>ERZ773067.134-NODE-134-length-45826-cov-5.236176_pt1 | contig 45826 bp, 38 predicted proteins | sample MGYA00580622_ERZ773067 | MGnify/ENA primary metagenome ERZ773067 (study PRJEB29015, sample SAMEA2737998) | human oral metagenome | biome: human oral; feature: human-associated habitat; material: dental | place: China | collected 2113 ...
GCTCCGACGACGAAATTTTCTCTACATCGCAGTTCATAGACCAAGACGGTAAAATATTCGCTCCCAATCACTTGATGTGTGGTGTACAAGACCCTATAACAGGTTCGCTATGGATAGGTTCTACATCAGGGCCTTTTATAATGCCCACGCCACACAATGTATTCAAACCAAACTATCGCTGCCAACGTATAAAAATACCACGAAGCAACAATAATGGAGCAGACTATCTACTTGGTAATGAAACAGTATTGGACATAGCCATAGACGGCAACAACAATAAGTGGATAGCAACTCAAAATTCGGGAGTCTATCTGATGAACGAAGACGGCACCGAGACCATACTACACTTTACCACAGCCAACTCACCACTACTAAGTGATTTTGTGCGTACTATAGCGGTCAATAATATTACAGGCGAGGTGTATTTTGGTACAAACAACGGCCTCATATCGTACCAAGGTGAGGCTATTGCAGCCAGTCAGTCGTTCGATTCGATACACGCATTTCCAAATCCCGTTCGCCCCGATTATCACGGCGATGTTGCTATAAAAGGACTCGCAGAAAATAGCGTTGTAAAAATTGCCGATGCGGCAGGTAATTTGGTATTCGAAACATTTGCTCGAGGAGGTATGGCGGTGTGGAATGCAAAAGGAATCGACGGCAAACGTGTAGCTTCGGGAGTATATTTAGCTATCTGCAATACAAAAGACAATTCCAAACACGGAGTAGTAAAAATACTTGTTATCAACTAAATAAATGGTATTATATTTCTTATTATAACCTCTATATCGCAATAAATTAGAAAATATACTTGCATAAATTCAAGAAAAGTATTACTTTTGCACGATTAGATTGTTTGATAGTAAGATATTCTTTGAGGTCCGGTAGCTCAGCTGGATAGAGCAACAGCCTTCTAAGCTGTGGGTCAGGGGTTCGAATCCCTTCCGGATCACAAAACTAAAAGCCCTATTTCTCAGGGCTTTTATCATTTTATATTTGTTATCTCTCTAAGAGGCTTCATAACGAAATCTCGTTCGTACATACGTGGGTGAGGAACCGTAAGGCGTGAAGAATGTATTTTCTTGTTACCATACGTAAGTATGTCTATATCAATTATTCTATCGTGATATACTCCTTTAGACGATTTTTGAGTACGCCCCATCAGACGCTCTATTTTTTGTGTTATTTTCAGTATTCGGTAAATAGGCAGATAGGTTTTTATCTCTATCGCCGCATTAATAAAATAGTTCTCCGACATAAAACCAATAGGCTCAGTATAGTAAAAACTTGATTTTTTTACTACTGAGCCTATTTTTTCATCGATAAGAGCAATAGCCCTTTCTATATTTTGCTGTTTATCCCCAATATTACTACCAAGAGATACAAGCAACTTCATTCTTTTCGGATGTAATATACTTATCTATATACTTCTATCCATTCTACATCGAACCTTCCTTCCGATGGATTTTTCTGTGTATCGGGAATGAAAGAGCTAAGGCAAGGGAAAAATCTACGACCTGCAATAATATTCTTCGTCTTAAATACGGTTATATTATTGATTTTCCATATAAGTTTGCCATCTTTCTGATATATGGAGTATATATAATATTTACTGGGGTTCAATCCTTTGACTCTGGTATAATAGTAGTCTCCACGAGCATCGTGTACCCCCATTTCGATAGTCTTACCCTTTATCAGAGCCACATTTATCTGTGGTATCTTTTCGCCCGACGAAAGCCAAAAAGCATGATTAACTTTTCCCGAGCAACGCATTTTTATTCTTATACCGCAGTATTCTTCTGTTACTAAACCACATCCGTTTACAACATCGGAGGTATACTGGAATTCTCTCTCTTCAAACCCTCTTTTGGGTCCCCAAGCAGTAGCACGCACCTGAGCTTTCTTGGTAAGAATAGACAAACCATGGTTAAAAACTACATTCTTTCCTCCCATATTCGCCTGTAACTCATTTGATAACGAATGAACGGCAAGTAACTTTGGATTGGTATAGTAAAACCCTGCTTTCCAAAGACTATCATCTAAATTTTTATACTCAAAGTTATCTTTTTTGTAAACAACAAGATTCTCAATACGTCTGAACTTTCGAGGATTGGTCGAAAGAAAAAATTTACCATCCTCAGATTCAGCGATATGTCTCAACTGAGCCTCTAAATCGTCATCTGCTACCAACTGCTCGGCAGTCTGTTTTTTTCTGTTTTTACGTCTCTCCTTAAATTCAGGAGAATTTACCAAACCAAACAGCCGCTTGTATTCAGCATACTCTTCCGATCCCTCAAATCTTTTGTAGTGAATAAGATCTGTAAGTAACTGATTGTCTCTTGCCTCTACCTTTTGTGTACTTTGTAGAACACCAAAAATCTTCTTTAAAAATAAATTAGCCATAATACAAAATTATATGTGTTTTTTATGATGAATACCCTACATTTACAGTATGTCCCAACCTAAAAAATCGGATATGCAAATATAAACAAAATAATTTAATCTATAAAATTTATACTTAGAGAAAAAAAATAGTCTCTCACGGAAAAAATATGTATCTTTGCATTGTAGAAATTGTTATCAGATACATTTCAGTTTTTTCCAACTACTAACAAATTGATTATAAAACAATAATATCATAGTCAATGAATAATAAAAAACTTATGAACAGACACATAATAGCATTATTTATCGTTTGTATTGCAGCACTTTCGGCTACTTCATGCAAAGTGAAACGTGCTCCGGGTGCATACAAAGTAGTAGAAGCCCCAACTCAAGATGGAGTAAAACAAGCCTTACGCGAAGAGACATTCAAAGCCGACGAAGCCAACGACGAAGACAGGCTCAGCACCTACAACGTAGTAATCGGTAGTTTCACACAAAAGCAAAATGCCATAAAACTCAAAAACGAACAGTCCGACGAATACAATCCCATAATCGTAATCAACGAAAAAGGTATGTTTCGTGTGATACTAATATCGTATAGGACATACAACGAAGCTAAAGCCAAAATATCGGAAATATCCGATAAATTCGCAGATGCGTGGGTTTTGGTACAGAAAAAATAAGCCTCACTGACGAGGAAAATGTACGAGCGATATTGTTTTGGAAAAAATAAAACTGACAATATTGGGTAGTGGTTCGGCTCTACCCACGAAAAACAATTTTCATGCCTCGCAAGTATTTGAACTGCGAGGCAGACGCTATATGATCGACTGTGGCGAAGGTGCTCAAATAAAACTAAATCAGTATAAAGTAAATCTATCACGCCTCGATAACATCTTCATATCTCACTTACACTCAGACCATTGTATAGGTCTTATGGGGCTTATTTCCACACTTGCCATGCTCGGAAGAAAGACCGACCTTAATATATATGCCTATAAAGACCTGAAAGAGATAATATCTCCAATGCTAAAATACTTCTCCGACGACGACTCGTTTGATGTTGTATTTCACGATATAAATCCAAATCAGAAAGCAGTAATATACGAAGATAAAGGACTGAAAGTATCTACTATTCCGCTCAAACACCGTGTTCCGACGTGTGGCTTTCTGTTCGAAGAGCAGCAAGGCGAACGCCATCTAATAAAATCTATGATAGAGGCATTCGACATTCCTATAAAAGACTTAAAAGCCATAAAACGAGGAGCGGATTTCGTTGATAAAGAGGGCTTTATCGTACCAAACGAACGCCTTACCACTCCGGCCGATCCGATAAGAAAATATGCCTACATATCCGACACTCTGTATACCGAAAAGATTATAGATCAAATAGCTGAGGCAGATATATTGTTTCACGAATCGACATTCGTCGACGACGACAGACAGAGAGCAAAAGAGACACTACATACCACCGCTCTACAAGCTGCTCAGATAGCCCGAAAAGCAAATGTGAAGCAACTGATATTGGGGCATTTTTCGGCACGATATCGCGATAAAAAACCTTTTCTTAAAGAGGCTAAGAGTATCTTCGAAAATACTGTTTTGGCAGAAGACGGTTTGCAATTGGAGTTTTGATATTCATTACCAATGAAAAGAATAGCTATAATCACCTGTATAATAACGATATCGATAGTCGATATTAAGGCACAGAACACTGTATCGAAAGGTATAGAGCTCCTAAACGCAGGCAAGACAAAGGAGTCGTTAGCCGTATTTACAAGTATTTTGAAGAAGAAACCCACCGACGCCGAAGCTAACTATTTTGCGGGGATTGCATTGTGTCGAAGTAGAAGATACGAAGAGGCAATACCACATCTCAAAGTAGTGATAAACAAGAACTTTAAAACCACAAAAATAGCATACACACCAAATAACGATTCAAAATTGTTGCTTGCAAAGGCATATTTCCATACATATCGGTTTACTGCTGCCATACAACTACTTGAAAGTATGGTAGAAGACAAAAATGTATATTCCGAAACAAAACAAGACGCCAATCTTCTACTGGCGAGAGCCAAAACAGGAGAGCGATTGCTCAACAGATACAATCCTAACGATATCGTATTCATAGACAGCGTAATATTAGACAAGAGTAAGCTTCTGGCAGCCTATCGGCAAAATTCAAATACTGGATATATCACAGCGACAAAAACAGAGAGCAGCGACTCAATACCGACGATTGAATTTATATCGGGCAAAAAGGACATGAAGATACTGACAAACAAAAACATACATACAGGTCTCGACCTATATCGCAGCAACAGATATCTTTCTGGCTGGAGCGATGCTACCGCTCTTAAGGGCGATATTAATACTCCTTACGATGAAAACTTCCCTTTCATGCTACCCGATGGAGTCACTATATATTTCGCATCCAATACCATACACGACAATTTGGGAGGGTACGATATTTTCGTATCGAGCACCAATTCCGAAGGAGTGTTTCTGAAGCCACGCAATATAGGTATACCATTCAATTCGCCTGCAAACGATTATCTTCTTGTAGTCGACGAACTCCAAGGGATAGGTTATTTTGCATCGGACAGATACCTACCTACAGGCAAAGTAGCGGTATACACGTTCAAGCACAATCGTGTCGTATTCGACGACAACAAGAAAGATATGGACTCGATTCGTAAGGCAGCGCTACAAATATCTTTCAAAAAATCAAAGCATTACAATTCAGGAAAAGATAAACAAATATCCGATAGAGACAAAAGCGGCAAAGCTAAATTCAATTTCCTCGTAAAGGATAGTATAGTTTACAGAAATTACAGTGATTTCCAAGATAGTACCGCACTCAATGGATTTCACCGTTTGGAACAGGTACAAGACTCAATAAATATCACCGAAAAACGCCTGATGGCAGAGCGTAAGAGATTTGTTTTACAAAAAGATTCCGCCGAAGCAACTTCATTAGTTACCTCAATCACAGAGTATGAGCAGACACTCAGGCGTCTGAAAAATCTTGTAAAAAGACTCACCAAAGAGATAAGACGTCTCGAAAACAGATAGGCGATGTATCTCCCAGGCTATCGTATCATCCAGAAATTCTCTTTGTAGTCGTTTATAGCCCGACGTATAACATCATGAGCCTCCTCAACATCATATATATCAGCCAGATAAGTACGGCGTTTGTCGCTACCTGGTATATCTTTGTAGGTAGTGAAGTAGTGTTTTAGCCTCTCGATTATCTGTGAAGGAATATCTTGTATTCTATGATATTTACCATATATGGCATCGTCGCGCATTACGGCAATTAGTTTATCGTCAGCCTCATCGTTGTCGAGAAGACGAAAACCTCCTATCGGACGGCACTTTACAAGTAAGTCGCCGTGTACTATATCTTTTTCGGTGAGGATACAAATATCGATAGGGTCGCCATCTCCCACTATATCGGTGCGACCGAGAGCCTTATTGCATATCTCTGCTACCTGCTGCCCCGAGTATGTCTGCGGCAAAAAGCCATATAAAGCAGGTATTACATTAGAATATTTTTGCGGACGGTCTATCGATAAGTAACCACTGTCTTTATCTACTTCATATTTAACTGTATCTGTGGGTACTATCTCTACAAAAGCGGTAACGATTTCAGGATACAGATTGCCTATACTTACTCCGTGCCATGGATGTGCTTTATATTGTCTAAACATAGTTTGTCTCTTACTTAATAATTTACCTGCAAATGTATACTTTTTTTTTCAATCGTGCACAACACAAATAAAATGTTTGGCAGTACAAAATAAAATAATTTATTTCTTACTGCTTAGCGAGGCTATTACCTCCTCTTTGTCGTCGAAGTGGTGCTTTTCTTTGCCGACAATCTGGTAGTTTTCGTGTCCTTTACCTGCAACGAGCACTATATCATCGTTTTTTGCCAGTTTGCAGGCGGTTTTTATTGCCTGGCGGCGGTCGACAATCACTATCGTGTCTTCGAGCCTGTCTTTGCTCAACCCTTTAACCATATCGTCGAGAATACTCTGTGGGTCTTCCGTACGCGGATTGTCCGACGTCAACACCAATGTATCCGATTGAGCGGCAGCCTCTTGTGCCATTATCGGACGCTTCGTTTTGTCGCGGTCACCGCCGCAACCGACGACGGTTAGGACTCTGCTGTCGGGGCTTTTTACATCGTTGATGGTAGACAATACGTTTTTTAGAGCATCGGGCGTATGTGCGTAATCTACTATTGCCGATATGCCCGCCATACGAATCACCTCGAACCTACCCGATACAGGCGATAGTTCGCTGAGTTTGGTCAGAATCGTTTGGTTGTCGATGCCTTTACCTTGGCACAAGAGGGCTGCCGCTCCGAAAACGGCGGTCAGATTCTGTGCATTGAACGAACCTACGAAAGGAGTCGATACCTCGTAACGTTCTTTGCCTTTGTCGGTTACATTGGTCTCCATCTGTAAAGTCATCCCTTCGAATGTATTTTCGATTATCTTGGTCTTGAAGTCTGCCAACGAACGAGTGGAATAGGTATATCGCTGAGCTTTGGTGTTTTGTAGCATAAAATTGCCGTTGCGGTCGTCTGCGTTCGTCAGAGCGAAAGCGGTCTGTGGTAAGTGGTCGAAGAATAACTTCTTGGCATCGCGGTAATTATCCATAGTCTTATGATAATCAAGATGATCTTGCGTCAAGTTGGTGAATACGGCACCGCGGAATGTCAGACCTGCAATACGCTGTTGTACAGTGGCATGCGACGATACTTCCATAAAGCAGTAGTCGCAGCCTGCACGTACCATATCTGCAAGCAGTCTATTAGTCTCCAATACGTTGGGGGTGGTGTTGATAGTCTCACGCTCTTCGAGACAGATATAGTTTTTGATAGTGGAGATTAGTCCTGCACCGAAGCCCATTCCCAAGAATAGCTTGTAAAGCAGTGTGGCTGTGGTAGTTTTACCGTTAGTGCCCGTAATACCCACGAGGTTGAGGCTCTCCGACGGACGACCGTAGTAATTGGCAGCTATCTCGCCGAGAGCTTTTGCTGTATCTTCGACCTCAATCACCTGTATATCTGGATATTTAGCCAAACAAGGCACATCACTCGAACGGTTTACCACTACGGCGACAGCTCCGTTGCCGATAGCCGTTTCTACAAAAGCGTGTCCGTCTGCCACAGCACCGCATACGGCAACAAACATATCGCCCTTGCCTATTTTACGCGAATCGTCGGATATATTATTGATATCTATATCTTTACTGTAACTTTTCTTTGTAGAAACATTTTCTAATATCTTGGAAATAAGCATTTTTCGTTTATCTATTTAATTATCAATACAAATTAATAGAAAGTTCGAGCAAAGTTAGCAATAAATTTTGTTTCTTCGTATACAATAAATTGCTATGCGTATCGGAAAAGTAATTTGTAACTCAAAAAAATGTATTACCTTTGCGGCACAAATGTTTTATTTGTTGAGGTTAGCGAATGACTCTTAACCTCAGCATATTAGTAGTAATTTTTTAATGATAATAATTTTATGAGTCAACAAAAAATCAGAATTAAACTCAAATCGTACGACTACAACTTGGTAGATAAGTCGGCAGAAAAAATCGTGAAAACGGCAAAAGCCACAGGTGCAGCGGTAAGCGGACCTATTCCTTTGCCCACACACAAGAGAATTTTTACAGTAAACCGTTCGACGTTTGTAAACAAAAAATCGAGAGAACAGTTCGAACTTTCTTCTTACAAGCGACTTATCGACATCTATTCGTCTACATCGCAAGTAGTAGACGCACTGATGAAACTCGAACTGCCAAGCGGTGTATCGGTAGAGATTAAAGTCTGAAAAACTAAAAAACAACAACAAAAAGCCTCTACGTGAGGCTTTTTTCGTATACAAAGACCGAAATTAGCACAACTGATTTTGTGGTAATTCGGTAATTATTTCGTACCTTTGTACCGAATTTTTGTAATTAAATAAAAGTAAAAATATCGATTGTATAAATATGAATTTCAACGAGTTTTCAAAAAGGCATATCGGCATATCCGAAAACGATTTGCCCAAGATGCTGCAAGCGGTAGGAGTAAGCTCTATCGATGAACTTATCAATCAGGTAGTTCCTGAGAAGATAAGACTAAAAAAACCTCTCAATCTGCCCGAAGCAATGACGGAGTATGAGTATCTGTCTCATATCAAAGACCTTGCGTCGAAAAATCTTATCTTCGACAACTATATCGGGCTTGGATATTACGGCACGGCTACGCCGGCAGTCATTCTCCGTAATATTTTCGAAAATCCCGTGTGGTACACCTCGTACACTCCGTATCAGGCAGAGATATCGCAGGGTAGGCTCGAGGCGTTGCTCAACTTCCAGACTATGGTATGCGACCTCACGGCACTGCCTCTGACCAACTGCTCGCTGCTCGATGAGGGCACGGCTGCTGCCGAGGCTATGACGATGATGTTCGGCTTACGCTCGAAAGAACAGGTCAAAGAGGGCATCGATACCATCTTTGTAGACGAGAACATATTCCCGCAGACAATGGACGTACTCAATACACGCTCTGTACCACAAGGTATTAAGGTTTTGGTTGGCGATTGGAAGGCGTTCGATTTCTCTACAAAAATATTTGGAGCCATTCTGCAATACCCCAATGGAGACGGACTAATAGAAGATTACGCCGATTTTGTAAAAAAATGTACCGAAGTGGGAGCTAAGACAGCCGTTGCTGCCGATATTATGAGCCTTGTGGTGCTCACACCTCCGGGCGAATGGGGAGCAGATATAGTTTTCGGTTCTACACAGCGTTTCGGTGTGCCTATGTCATACGGCGGTCCTTCGGCTGCATATATGTCTTGTAGAGAAGAGTTTAAGCGTAATATACCCGGACGTATCGTAGGTATATCCAAAGACGCCAACGGCAAGACCGCTCTACGTCTCGCCCTGCAAACACGCGAACAGCATATCAAACGCGAGAAGGCGACTTCGAATATCTGTACCGCTCAGGCTCTATTGGCTACTATGGCAGGCTTCTATGCCATGTATCACGGCAACGAAGGCTTGCAGAATATTGCGATGGAGATACACGTCAAAGCGTGCTTCTTGGCTAACGAACTCCAAAAACTCGGCTACAAACAGCTGAACGAGACATTCTTCGATACTTTGAAGATAGAACTTGCCTCGGGAGTAGACAGAGAAAAACTCCGCAAAGAGCTCGAAGACAACTGGATAAACATTCGTTATTTCGAAGAAAAAAATATAGTAGGCATCTCGGTCGATGAGACATCGTCGATGGAGGGACTTGCCGTTATGATAGGTGTTTTTGCCAAACTGGCAGGCAAAGAGCTACCCGAAGTGAGTGAGATAAAAGGTATCTCTATCCCCGAATCGTTGCTTAGAAAGCAGAGCCCGCTTCGACACGAGATTTTCGAGAAATATCACTCCGAAACCGAGATGATGCGTTATATGAAGGCGCTCGAACGCCGCGATATTTCGTTGGCTCACTCTATGATTTCGCTCGGCAGCTGTACTATGAAACTCAATGCTGCTGCCGAAATGTTACCGCTGAGCTGGTCGGAATTTGGAGCCATACACCCATTCGCTCCTGCTTGGCAGGCAGAAGGTTATCGTACGGTTATCAAAAACCTCGAAGAATACTTGGCGGAAATCACAGGTTTTGCAGGTATATCGCTTATGCCTAATTCGGGAGCCGCAGGCGAATATACGGGATTGATGACAATTCGTCATTATCAGCAGGCACAGGGTCAGGGCAATAGAAATATAGTACTTATACCCGCCTCGGCACACGGTACTAATCCTGCGAGTGCTATTCAGGCAGGCTTCGACGTGGTGGTGGTAGCTTCCGACGAAAAAGGCAATGTAGACGTTGCCGACCTCAGGGCAAAAGCCGAACAGCACCGCGAAAACTTAGCCGCACTGATGATAACATATCCTTCGACGCACGGTATTTTCGAACAAGATATATTGGATATAGTCGACATCATACACAAGAACGGCGGACAGGTATATATGGACGGAGCCAATATGAATGCACAGGTTGGACTTACCTCACCCGGATTCATCGGAGCCGATGTATGCCACCTCAACCTGCACAAAACCTTTGCTTCGCCTCACGGAGGCGGCGGTCCCGGTGTAGGTCCTATCGGTGTGGCCAAGCATCTGGTCGATTATCTGCCACGCCATCGCTTCGAAGCCGACGGCAGACAGATAACAGCCGTATCGTCTTCGCCTTGGGGTAGTGCAGGTATATTGCCTATCACCTACGGCTATATCCGTATGATGGGCTCCGACGGTCTGAAGCTTGCTACCGAATGTGCTATCCTCAGTGCCAACTATCTCTGTAAGAAGCTCGAGGCGGCTTACGGTATCGTCTATACCGGAGCAACGGGCAGAGTAGGACACGAGATGATACTCGACTGCCATCAGTTCAAAAAATCGGGTATCACCGAAAGCGACGTGGCAAAACGTCTTATGGACTTCGGTTTCCACGCACCTACACTATCGTTCCCTGTCCACGGAACATTGATGGTAGAGCCTACCGAGAGCGAATCGCTTGCAGAGCTCGATAGATTTGTCGATACGCTGCTCGTTATCAGAGCCGAAATAGAAGAGGTAGAGGCTGGCAAGGCAGATGCCCAAGACAATGTACTCGTCAATGCTCCGCACCCCGACTATGTGGTCGTTGCCGACGAATGGAATCACCCGTATTCACGAGAGAAGGCAGCTTTCCCGCTCGAATGGGTCAGAGACAATAAGTTCTGGATAAAGGTGGCACGTATCGACAACGCATTTGGCGACAGAAACCTTTTCTGCAGTTGTATGTCGTAAGTGATTGAACGTGATGTAAAAAACACATTATATCCGTATAAATAAACTAAGAGACAGTCGTATAAAAGACTGTCTCTTAATTTATTTTGTATCTAATCGCCTATTTATAAGATTGCTTTTAGAGCTGCCTGATAGTCAGGTTCTTCGGTTATTTCATTTACAAGCTGATTATAAACGACTTTACCGTTTTCGTCTACTACCACCACCGAACGAGCAAAGAGTCCTTTCAACGCTCCGTCGGCGAGCAGTACTCCATACTTTTCGGCGAAGTCGTTGCTTCTGAAATCTGATAGAGTAACTACATTGTCGATTCCTTCCGCTCCGCAAAACCGTCCTTGAGCAAAAGGCAAGTCTTTTGATATGCAGAGTACTACAGTATCTTTTAGAGCTGCTGCCTCTTTGTTGAACCGACGTACCGACGTAGCACAGACTCCTGTATCGATACTCGGGAAAATATTCATTATCACCTTTTTACCACGAAATTCACTCAGAGAACAATCGCTAAGATTACCCCTTACCAGAGTAAAATCGGGTGCGATGCTACCTACAGTCGGTAGGTTGCCATTGGTATGTACTTCCGTACCTTTAAAATGTGTTTTTGCCATAACTTCTTATTATTTATTATGTTTGTATATTTTTATATCCTTATTTTGAGGCAAAGGTAATATTAGTATTATAAATATATACTATAAATCAATAGATATTGTCGAATATAGGCTCTGTCGACGAGTATTATTATTAATTTTGTAATCGCAAAAAAACATTCACAATCTCGATTTTATATGGATTTAAATGAGTTTAGTTCTATTGTTTTCGGGAATCGAAAAATCGATATATCGCCCGAAAAAACACAAAGAGTAAGACGCAGTTACGAATTTCTAAATGATTTTGCCGATAAAAAATTGATATATGGTATAAATACCGGATTCGGTCCTATGGCTCAATATCGTATCGACAAAAACGACCTCAAACAAGTACAAATCAATCTGATACGTTCGCATTGTACAGGAACAGGCAATATCCTTTCGCCCAAAGAGGTGAGGGGCGTTATGACGGTGCGTCTCAATACATTCGTACAAGGATATTCCGGAGTACACACGGATGTGATAGAAATACTACAAAAATTTATAAATCATGGCATTACACCCATCATCTACGAGCATGGCAGTGTGGGAGCATCGGGCGACTTGGTTCAGTTGTCGCATTTGGCTCTGTGTCTGATAGGTGAAGGCGAAGTATTCTACGAAAACAGTCGATATAATACCAAAGAAGTGCTCGATAGATTACATATCAAACCGCTTGATATTCACATACGTGAGGGCTTGGCTCTGGCAAACGGTACGTCGGTTATGACTGCCTTGGGGCTTATCAATGTGATAAACTCTAAAAAGCTGATAGAGATAGCTATACTTATGTCGTGTATTATCAACGAGATAGTATCTGCATTCGACGACCATCTATCCGTAGAACTGAATAATGCAAAACTCCACAAAGGGCAAAGAGATATTGCTCTAAAAATGAGACAAATACTACACGACAGCAAATGTATCAGGAAACGAAACGAATATTTTTACAACAAAGAGATAACCGACAGCATAATACAGACCAAAGTACAAGAATACTACTCACTACGCTGTGTACCACAAATTTTGGGAGCTATTTCGGACGAAGTACTTAACGCCGAAAAAGTTTTGGTAGACGAACTTAACTCCGTATCTGACAACCCTATAATAGACTACGAAAGTAATAATGTCTATCACGGAGGTAATTTTCACGGCGACTATGTTGCCTTCGAGATGGATAAACTCAAAATCGGCATCACAAAACTTACAATGCTTATCGAACGCCAACTCAATTACCTGTGTCACAGTAGACTAAACAACATACTTCCGCCATTTGTAAATCTCGGTGTCTTGGGGCTCAACTATGGTATGCAGGCGGCACAGTTTACGGCAACATCTACTACCGCCGAGTGCCAGACACTGTCGAATCCGATGTATGTACACTCTATCCCAAACAACAACGACAATCAGGATATAGTGTCGATGGGTACAAATGCGGCTATAATAGCTAAACGCATAATAGACAATTCGTTTCAGGTACTATCGATACAGTCTATCGCTCTGGCACAGGCTGTCGATTACCTGAGAATAAGCGAAAAGCTATCGAAGCGAACTAATGTGTTTTACAAAAAAATCCGTAGCATAATACCTGTATTTGAGCAAGATACACCGATGAGCGATGCTATCGGCAAAGTAAATTCGATGCTAAGAGAGTATGATGAAGAAAAACAATAATTGATTCGTATAAAAAATTTTACAGACAGCAAAGTAACTTAATATCGTGATAGTCTAAACGATAGATATATCGAAAATAAATCAGTAATTTTGCACCCTGTTTTAGTGGATTTATTACTGTACAAAAAGCATATTATCAAGATGGAATTATCAACCAAATACAACCCTTCGGAGATAGAAGAGAAGTGGTATCGATATTGGCTCGACGGCAAAATGTTTCATTCCGAACCCGACAGTCGCCAGCCTTACACGATAGTGATACCCCCACCCAACGTTACGGGGGTGCTGCATATGGGGCACATGCTCAACAACACGATACAAGACGTACTCGTACGCAACGCACGTATGCAGGGCAAAAACGCCTGTTGGGTGCCTGGCACCGACCACGCAAGTATTGCCACAGAGGCAAAGGTGGTGTCTAAGCTCGCTTCGGAAGGTATTGCCAAAAACGACCTCAGCCGCGACGAATTCCTACGCCACGCTTGGGAATGGACACACCGACACGGAGGCATAATACTCGAACAGCTCAAAAAACTCGGCTGCTCCTGCGACTGGGACCGCACGGCGTTCACTATGGACGAGGTACGCTCCAAGTCGGTAATACACGTATTCTGCGACCTATACCGAAAGGGACTCATATATCGCGGTATACGAATGGTCAATTGGGACCCGAAAGCACAGACTGCCCTCAGCGACGAGGAGGTAACATACAAAGAGCAGCAGGGCAAACTCTATTATCTCCGTTACAAGATTGTATCGGAGCATTCGCAAGATGGGGCAGACGAATATGCCGTTGTCGCCACCACACGCCCCGAGACCATAATGGGTGATACGGCAATGTGTATCAACCCGAACAATCCGAAGACAGCCCACCTGAGGGGCAAAAGCGTCGTAGTACCGCTCATCAATCGCACGATACCTGTCATAGAAGACGATTACGTCGATGTCGAGTTCGGTACGGGTTGCCTCAAAGTTACCCCCGCACACGACGTCAACGACTATATGCTCGGCCAGAAGTACAATCTGCCGAGTATCGACATCTTCAACGACGACGGCACTCTCAACGACAACGGAGCTATGTACGCAGGTCTCGACCGTTTCGCGTGTCGCCGACAGATAGAGAAAGACCTCGCCGAGGCGGGTCTGATAGAACGTATCGAGCCGTATACGAACAAAGTAGGGTTCTCCGAACGTACCGATGTGCCTATCGAGCCGAAACTTTCGATGCAGTGGTGGCTGAAGATGGACGGACTGGCTGAGCCTGCTCTGGAGGCGGTAGAGAGCGATACCATCAAATTCCACCCCGAAAAGTTCAAAAACACATACCGCCACTGGATGACTAATATAAAAGATTGGTGTATCAGTCGGCAGCTCTGGTGGGGGCATCAGATACCGGCATACTACGCCACACAGCTCAACCCGCCCGCAGGCAGCCTTGCCAAGCAGGTGGTCATAGTTGCCCAGACCGAAGAGGAGGCTCGCCGTATCGCCGATAGCAATCCCGATATGGCAGGCGGATACTCGCTCAGACAAGACGACGATTGCCTCGATACGTGGTTCTCGTCGTGGCTGTGGCCTATATCGGTATTCGACGGTATCGTCAATCCCGACAACAAGGAGATAAACTACTACTACCCGACCAACGATTTGGTAACGGCTCCCGATATCATCTTCTTCTGGGTGGCACGTATGATAATGGCAGGTTATCACTATCGCGGCAAGGAGTGTTTCGGCAATGTGTACTTCACGGGAATAGTCCGCGACAAGCTCGGACGGAAAATGTCGAAACAGCTCGGCAATTCGCCCGACCCGCTCGACCTGATAGCACGGTACGGTGCCGACGGCGTGCGTATGGGACTGCTGCTGACAGCTCCCGCAGGCAACGACCTGCCGTTCGATGAGGCTCTGTGCGAGACGGGGCGTAACTTCTGCAACAAGATATGGAATGCTTTCCGCCTCGTGCAAGGTTGGCAGGTAGCCGACGATACCGCAGCAGGTGGCGACAACAAGGCAGAGATAGAGTGGTTCGACCGCCTGCTCGATAAGACGACATCGGAGATAGCCGACCTGTTTTCGAAATACCGTCTCTCGGAGGCGGTAACAACCGTTTACAAGCTCTTCTGGGACGATTTCTGCTCGTGGTATCTCGAGATAGTGAAGCCCGAATATGGCAAACCAATTGACCGCCACACCTACGAGGCTACCCTGTATTATCTCGCACGTCTGCTGAGACTGCTACACCCTTTTATGCCGTTTATATCGGAGCATCTCTGGCACGGTCTGAAAGATATTGCCGCCGAGCGTAATGTGACGATAGCAGACGCCGACAGCCTTCTGGGCGGAGACAGCATAATGAATACCGTCTACGACAAGCCATATTGCCACCAACCGTCGGCAGACAGGTCGATAGCCCTCTTCGAGAAGGTGAAGGAGATAGTAACCAACGTACGCAACATACGTACTTCGAAAAACATATCGCCACGCGAACCGCTCACGCTGCTCGTCGACGACCGACACGACTCGGCATTCGACCACACCGTACGGAAGCTTGCCAACGTATCCGTCGAACGCACCGCCGACAAGCCGCAAGGGGCAGTGTCGTTTATGGTGGGCAATAACGAATATTCCGTACCTGTGGGCAGTATGATCGATGTCGAAGAGGAGCGTAAGAAGCTCGAAGACGAACTCGCCTACCTCGAAGGCTTCTTGAAGTCTGTACGCGGCAAGCTCGCCAACGAGAAGTTCGTAAACTCAGCCCCTGCCAAAGTAGTGGATATGGAGCGGAAAAAAGAGGCTGACACATTAGCCAAGATGGCAACCATAGAGCAAACTCTCAAAGGACTCGTGTAACTATTTTTTTCTAACAACAACACACACAACTATATAAAAAGACTTAGCGACAATGATACACCAAAGATTGATGTCAAAAAACTTCACTCTGCTGACGATAGCCAACTTTTTTATGGCTATTGCATTCTATTTCATGACTCCCGTGATGTCTGTCTTCATGGCAGATACATTCCACTCCGACGAACAACAGGTAGGAATAGCGATGTTTGCTTTTACTATCGCCGCTATCGGTATACGCCCATTTGCAGGCTATATACTCGACGGATTCAATCGGCACATAGTATATCTCATATCGTTTCTAGTATTCATGCTACTATTTACGGGCTATGCCTTAGTGGGCTGCATCGCTCTATTGGTAGCGATACGGTTTTTTCACGGTCTATCTTGGGGTGCCATCAACACGTCGGCATATACGCTCGCTATCGACTTCATCCCCGAGCAACGAAGAGGATTGGGACTCGGTGTATTCGGCATTTCGATGAATATAGCTATGGCGTTAGCGCCGCTTATAGCGTTTGCCATTGCCCGCAGTAGCGGCTACGATACCCTATTCTATTCGGCTGTGGGTATATGTCTGGTAGGCTTCGTATTAGCTTCGCTGCTTTCGGTCAATAAAGTAAAAAGAGTCCCTCAACGTCTGTCGATATCCAATCTGTTTGAAAAGAAAGTATTGATTATATCTATCAATGCTATGCTTGCGCAAATACCCTACGGTGGCATCATATCGTTTATAGCACTCTATAGCAGACAGATAGGCGAAGCTCATAGCGGTTTGTTTTTCATACTGATGGCGATAGGTTTCGGTTTGTCGAGGATATTATCGGGCTGGTTGTACGATAAGTTCGGTCCGCGTAATGTAATCGCTGCCGGTATTTCGTCGATATTCTTAGGGTTGGTAATAATAGGATTTTTCGCTACACCATTAGGTTTCAACGCTTCGGCTATAATACTTGGTATCGGCTTCGGTGTACTCTCGCCGACCTTTCAGGCAATGGCAAATAAGTACATTGCACCCGAGAGTCGAGGTGCGGCAAACTCCACTTACCTTATGTGTGTCGATAGCGGTATAGGGCTGGGTATGATACTATTCGGTCTGCTGATACCTATCGTAGGCTACAACGGTACGTTTTATGCCTCGGCTATAATAGAACTGATAGCCATACTGTTTTTCCTTCTCCTTACCATACCAAGATTCAACAAATCAAAGCAAATACAATAAACTAACTAATTAATTATAAAAACAATGGATACTTATAACGAAAACACAACCGTAGAAGTAAACGTCGCTAAACGTAGCTTCTTCGAACGGCATTCGACCGTAATAAAAATGTTTGTAATAGGCTTTATTACACTGCTTTTGCTCATTCCTCTCGATATGATTGAGTCGCTTATAACAGAGCGGAAAGTGACGCGTAAAAAAGCTGTGGAAGATATTACCTCCAAGTGGGGGAGCGAGCAGACTATCGTCGGTCCGTGCCTCGTATTGCCATACTCAGAGACAATTGTCGATGGCGATAAAAAAGTGGAGACAGAAAACTATCTGCTCGTATTGCCCGAATACCTTAATATACAAGGTAGTACTGCTGTCGAACAACGCCGAAGAGGTATTTACAATGTTTCGCTCTATGGTGTAGATGCTGTATTGTCGGGCGAATTCGATATGTCGGTCATAAGTAAATACAATGTCCCGACATCACGCCTGAAACCCGACAAGATGCAAGTAATACTCGGATTGTCGGACTTGAAAGGGATAAAAGACAAAGTGATATTGAACGTCTCGGGCAGGCAGACGGAGTTCGAACCCGGACTACAGATAGAGTCGCTGGCAACAGGTGTGTTTGATAGATTTATGACCGATAATTCTTATAGTGACGAGGCAGAGCTGTTTTCAGCAGGGCTCAATGCCAAGCTCGACTCAGTGGATAATACTGTCCAAAAGCTCTCGGGCAAACTGCCTTTCTCCATATCACTCAAAATGAATGGTTCTTATAGCCTGTACTTCACTCCGATAGGTAAGACTACTACTGTCGGTCTGAAGTCCGACTGGGCTACTCCGAGTTTCGACGGCAGTTTCTTGCCCGAGAGCCGCAGTGTTACCGATTCGGGTTTCGTTGCTTCGTGGAAGGTGCTCAACCTCAACCGCAGCTATGGGCAGGTGCTCAATGCTTACGAATCCGAAAGTATCAACAAGATGGCTCAGTCGAGGTTCGGTGTCAAATTTATCCAAGCAGTCGACCAGTATCAGCAGAATATGCGTAGTGTGAAATATGCGATACTTATCGTTCTGCTCACGTTTGTAGCTGTATTTTTCATCGAACTTATAAAGAAAAAAAGCGTCAATACGCTTCAATACCTGCTTGTCGGGTTGGCTTTGGTGATATTCTACAGCCTACTGCTTTCGTTGTCGGAGGTTTGCGGTTTTGCATGGGCATATCTGATAAGTGCGGTGATGACTATGGCAATGATATCCATACAGATGTCGAGCATACTCAAAGACGTTAGACAAGGGCTGTTTGTAGGTGCTCTGCTGGCATTTCTTTATTTGTTCGTTTACATATTGATACAGATGGAAAGCTATGCGTTGCTGGTGGGTAGTCTCGGTTTGTTTGCCATATTGGCTGTGATAATGTATTATTCGAGAAAAATCAAATTGCTGTAATCCCTTACCGTTATTTTAGGTTTAATAAAAAACATTCCGATAATGAAGAATAAATATTTGAAAATAACTGTCGTGCTGCTTCTCTTGTGCGGTATATCGTCGGCACAGATGCCCATATCGAAGGAGCAATACTACAAACTCAACCAGACGGTGTATGCCATCAAAGAGTTGTATGTGGATACCGTAAACGATACCAAGTTGGTAGAATACGCCATCAGCGGGATACTCGAAAACTTAGACCCGCACTCGGTGTATATCCCTGCCCAAGAAGTACAGCGTGCCAACGAGCCGCTACAAGGCAGTTTCGACGGTATCGGAATACAGTTTCAGATGCAGAAAGATACTCTACTCGTGGTAAATCCGCTCCGCAACTGTCCGGCAGAGAAAGTGGGCGTACTTATGGGCGACCGTATAATATCGGTAGACGGAGTGAACATAGCCGGAGTGAAGATGCAGACGAGCGACATAATGAAAAAACTGCGTGGCAGACGAGGTACTAAGGTGAATGTACAGGTGGTTCGTCGGGGTGTGAAAGAGCCGATAGATTTTGTCATCACTCGAGACAAAATACCTCTCTACTCGGTCGAAGTAGCCTACGAGATAGCTCCCAAAGTCGGATATATCAATATCAGCAGTTTCTCGGTAACTACGACAAAAGAGTTCGAAAAAGCTTTCGACGGGCTGAAAAAGAAAGGGATAACCTCGCTCATAATAGACCTGCAAAGCAACGGAGGCGGGCTTATGGATGCGGCTATCAATATTGTAGATGAGTTTTTACCTAAAAATAAAGAGATACTATACACCAAAGGTACACATTATCCGCGTCAGAGCTTTTACTCGAAGAGTAACAGCAGCTTCGACGGCAATGTGGTAGTGCTTATTGACGAATATTCGGCTTCTGCTTCGGAGATAGTATCGGGAGCTCTTCAGGATTGGGACAGAGCCATCGTCGTGGGACGGCGTTCGTTTGGTAAGGGGCTCGTACAGCGTCCGCTGAGCCTTGCCGACGGCTCGGAGCTACGTCTGACGATTGCAAGATATTACACTCCGAGTGGACGGAATATCCAAAAACCTTACAGCGACGGTGTAGAGAAATATCAAAACGAACTTGTCGGACGCAAGAAACACGGTGAGTTGCAGAATGCCGACAGCATCAATTTCCCTGACTCGCTCAAATTCAAAACCCTGGTACTCGGCAGGACTGTCTACGGCGGCGGCGGCATTATGCCCGACGTCTTCGTCCCACTCGACACGACGAAGTTCACTGTATTCCACCGCGAAATATTGGCAAAAGGTATTTTAAACCAAAGCGTAATGAATATCACAGAGAAAAATGGCAAAGAGATAAAGAAACTTTTCCCGAAATTCGAGCAATACGAAAGCGGATTTGTAGTATCCGACGACATATTCGACAGTATCGTAGCGGATGCAAAGAAGGCAAATATAAAAATCGACAACCAACAAATAGAGATATCAAAACCCATCATTACGTTGCAAATAAAAGCATTACTGGCTCGTACTTTCTACGAACAAGGCGATTATTACAAGATAATGAACAAAGAGAACAATATCGTAATGAAAGGGGTCGAAGTGATAAAGAATTTCGACAAGTATCTAAAATAAATTCATTAACTTTGCCCCAAAATAGTAAGGCTTTGAAAAAAATAGTAATACTGGGACCCGAATCGGTAGGTAAGACCACACTTTGCAACGAATTAGGCAAACGCCTCTCGTCGGTAGTCGTACCCGAATACGCTCGAACGTATGTAGAAGAGCTCAAACACCACTATACATACGACGACGTAGAGATTATCGCTCGGCGACAACTTGCCGATTTCAGACGAGCAACGACCGACAACACCGATGCGGAGTTCTTGATAATGGACACCTTTCTTATAACGACAAAAGTATGGTTTGCACACGTATACGACAGGTATCCCAAGTGGTTGCAGGCGGCAATAGAGAAAGAGAAGATAGATCTATACCTGCTGCTGAAGCCCGATATAGAGTGGGTCGAAGACCCCGCACGCGAGAATCCGCACATAAGAGAGTACCTATACGACAGATACAAGGCTGAGGTAGAGGCAATCGGTGGTAAATATGCCGAAATAGAAGGTATCGGCAATATCCGCACCAAACGTGCGTTGAGAGCTATAAACAAGATGAAAAGAGAATCGGAAGAGACAAAATAACACCGAAAGTACCGATTGTTTTATAAAAAGTATATCGCCTAATCGATTAATAAATAGAATTATAAACCTAAAGATAACCGAAATTTCATCGATGTTATCGATAAAAAATAGATGAATTATGAAAAACTTTGCAGCATTAAAGGGAGCTTTCACAGACTACAACGAGGCAAAATTCTTCGTCTTGCCCGTGCCTTACAGCACTCAGAACGATTGGAATCCGATGGCAAATAGAGGAGCTGAGGCTATAATTGAGGCTTCGCAACACTTGGAACTATACGATACCGAGACTCGCCGACAGGTATGGCAGAAGGGAATACATACTTCGGAACCGCTATTTAACCTCAACTCCGACGAGAAAGTATGCGACTTGGTAAAAAACAAAGTAAGCGAGATATTGCAAATGGACAAATTCCCCGTCGTATTGGGCGGCAATCGCACAGTATCGATAGGGGCAGCGAGTGCTGCTTGCAGTAGTACCGACGACATAACGGTAGTACAATTCGGAGCACACAATTCGATGAGAGTCAACTACAAAGGCAGCGAATACAGCCCCGAATGTGCGATGTATCACATCAAAAAACTCGCTCCGCTTGTGCAGATAGGTATCAGAGCCATAGGTGCCGACGGCGAACGCAATAGCGACCTGTCGAAGATGTTTTTCGCTCGCGATATATTTTTCGACCACAATAGCCGCTGGCTCAACGAAGTTTACGACGCTATCACCAAAAACGTCTATATCACACTCGACCTCAACGTGCTCGACCCGTCGGTAATGCCTGCCGTAAGCGTGCCCGAACCCGGCGGATTGCAGTACTTCACTCTCCTACGTGTTCTTAAAGAGATTTTCAGGCGAAGCAACGTCGTGGGTATCGATATCGTCGGTCTTTGCCCCGACAATACGAACGTCGCACCAAACTTCCTTGCCGCACGCCTCGCATATCAGGCGATGACCTACAAAGCCATTTTCAGTTACGGGCTATAGGATTGATAAGAGGTAAACGATTAATAATAGGTCGATTGCAAGTCTTTTGCAATCGATTTTTTCTTACGTCTCACCTACTCTACTTATATTATTATATAAAAACGCGATATTGTTTCAAGGAAAAAGTATGTACTTTTTGGGAAAAAAGTAGGTACTTTTCGGAAAAAAAGTAGGTACTTTTCGGGGAAAAAGTAGGTACTTTTCGGAAAAACGATAGGTACTTTTCGAGAAAACGATAGGTACTTTTTGGCAGGAAAGCAGATAGTTTTCGAATATAGTGATAAACAGCGAATTGCGTTTACCACCTAAATCAGCACCAGACTACCCGCCCCCAATATAGCTACGTCGGCTTCGGGCAACGACGAAAATAAGATTTTAGGCACAAGCCGATACGCCTCAGTGAAATTTTGCCCGAAACTATCTATGAGCGACGGTAAGAACATATCCTTAGCCTTCGCCATTCCGCCGAATATCACGATAGCCTCAGGCGAGAAAACGACGGCAAATTCGGCAAAAGCCTCACCCAGCAGCCTACCCACCTCCCGATATATATACCTCGAAACGATATCGCCTTTGAGTGCTTCTTCGTAGACGATTTTGGCTGTTATATCCTCCGGTTTGTAGTGTTTTAGGGTTGTTTGGCTGTAGGTATTGAGTGCCTGCAGCCTGCCGGTTAGGGCTACTCCTGTGGCAGAGCAGTATGTTTCGAGGCAGTTGCGTCTGCCGCAAGTGCAGACACGGCTCTCGCCGTCGGGTGGGCGTACGGTACAATGCCCGAGTTCGCCCGCCATACCATTGGCTCCGTATATCAATCGTCCGTCGACGACTACGCCCGCTCCCACACCCGTACCGAGCGTTATCTCTATGAAATTGCTCATTCCTCGTGCCACACCGAATTGCATTTCGCCCAGAGCAGCGGCGTTGGCATCGTTTGTAAGCAGACATTTTATGCCTGTCGAGCGGCTTAGAAGATTGGCAAACGGTATCACCTTGTCGCGTCCCCAAGTCAGATTTTGAGCGTATTCGACAGTACCTCCGAAGAAGTTGCCCTTCGGTATCCCTACACCGATACCGACGATACTGCCTCTATCGATGTTCGATTTTCGACAAAGAGCGGTTATTGTGTCCGAAAGTGAGTTTATAAACAGATATTCGTCGTCGGTCGTATTACTCGCCATAAGGCTATAATCGACGATTTTGCCCGTATTGGTGATGATACCCGTCTTGGCGGTAGTGGCTCCGAGGTCTATTCCTATTGCGTATTTCATAATCTGTTTTTGCCGATTTAATGAGTGTTTTTTACTGTTTTTACTTAACAACCGTCTTCTTTGCCCTGAGCATTTCGCGTTTGCCCTTAGCTCCTTGTATGCGTTCGACGACGAATCCTGCCTGCTGCATATTGCGTCGCACCTGCCCTTTGGCACAGTATGTCGTCAATATCGCCTCATCTTCGGCATACCGATACAACAATTCGAAGCGGTCGAGAGCCCACATTTCGGGCTGCTTGTCGGGCGAAAAAGCATCGAAATAGCACACGTCGAACTGCGGAAGCCTGTCCATCGCAGTAAAATCGGCAAGGTGTTTCGTGATAAAAAACCGATCGTTTATCCGTACTTCTGCGTTCCACTCTGCCCTGTGCAGCGAAGCAAACTCGTCGGCTCTACCGTATCGTGACACAAAATTGAGCTCCGACGCCAGAGCATCGTCGATAGGATAACGCTCGACAGTATGATAATGAACCTCCAAATCGTTATTTATGGCATATATCATCGTCAGATAAGCATTGAGCCCCGAACCGAAGCCGACCTCGAGCAGAGTCAGACGTTTCTTGCGGCAAAGCCTTAGCCCCGCCTCGATGAATACGTGCTCCGACTCTTGTATCGCTCCGAACGTGGAGTGATAAGTCTCGCCTATCGAGGGTATCAGTACGGTGTTCGAGCCGTCGTCGGTGGTAATCAACTTCATCATCTTTGCCTACCAAAAATGTCATTGAGTAATTAGTTGCCGCCGCCAACGGCAATATCCCGCTATGCCCATTATATCGTAAACGACAAAAAGCAGCGAAGTAAGGTACATCTGCTGAAAGAAGAAAAGGGCGATACAAACGGTATCGGCAACGATGAAAAAGAGCCAATTCTCGACCACCTTACGTGCCAGCAACCAAGTGCCGACGATACAAAGCGACGCAGTAAGCGAATCGCCTAAAGGAACGGGCGACTCGGTATAGTTCTTTATTACGAAGAAAAGTGCCCCGAAACATATCATTGCTATTGCAAACGATACTACCGCCTGACTCTTACTCATCTTAGATACCCTGACAAACTCCGTGCTATCCTCTTCTCTCTTAGTTATCCAAAAATAGAAGCCATAGATGCTCATCGCCACATAGTATAGTTGCAGTGAGCCCATAGCATAAAACTTACTCCGATAGAAGACTATCAGGTAACATATCGACGACAAAAAGCCGAAAATCCAAAGCCATATCTTGCCCCTGACGGAGAAAAACATATAACAGAAACTCAGCAACACGCCGAGAGCCTCTATATAGTTAGCTGTAATATATTTTACAATAACGTCCAACATCGTTCACCGCTTTGTCTTTTTGCGTTTATGTTCTTTGTAAAAATGTTTTATAGTATACAGGGGATACACCAACATCATTCGTGGACCCGCGAAACGCATAACCTCCCGTATACGTCGCCTCATCTCAGGTTCGTAGCAATGTATGGGGCAAACTTTGCACACGGGTTTGTCTTCGCCGAAATGGCATTTATCCAAACGACGAGAAGCGTAAGCTAACAATCGGGCACAATCGGTACACAAAGCGTCGGTCGTATTGTGTTTCTTCCTACAATAGATAGATATCATCTTCTCTATCATTACTTTCTCGCCCTCGTTCATCTCTACAATATATATTATTATGTAATAAACAATTCTTCAGATTATCAACTTATGACCTTTTGCCAAGCCTCCTTCGCCTGTCTCTTTGTAGAGCGACGGTATATCGTGTCCCGTCTCTTTCATCACCTCCACTACGCGGTCGAACGACACACGATGCACTCCGTCCGTAAAATTGGAGTAAAGATTGGCATCAAGAGCACGAGCAGCAGCATAAGCATTTCGTTCGATACAGGGTATCTGCACGAGTCCGCAGACGGGGTCGCACGTCATACCGAGGTGATGCTCCAGACCCATCTCGGCGGCGTACTCTATCTGAGCCGGACTACCGCCAAACAGCTGACAAGCAGCCGTTGCCGCCATAGCACAAGCCACACCTATCTCGCCCTGACAACCTACTTCGGCTCCCGAGATAGAGGCATTAGCTTTGACAGTATTACCGAAAAGCCCCGCCGTGGCCAACGACCGCAATATACGTTTTTCGGTGAATTCGTGTGACTTATGAAGGTGATACAGTACTGCCGGTATCACACCCGACGAGCCGCAGGTAGGAGCCGTTACTATCTCGCCGCCCGAGGCATTCTCTTCGGAGACGGCTAATGCATAGGCAAATACAAGCCCACGCGACTGCAACGAGTCTTTGTACCCTTTTGCTTTGATATAATAAGTAGATGCCTTACGGGTCAGAGCCAGCGGCCCGGGCAGAACTCCTTCGCTCTCGAGTCCACGCCTGACAGCGGCACTCATCACCTGCCATACGTGGCTCAGGTAGTCCCATATATCACTGTCTTCACACTCCTCGACATATTCCCAATAGGTTTTGCCCGTCTCCTTACACCAGTGCAAAATATCGGTTATCTTGTTTTTATCGTAAATATTGCGGTTTCTCCGTTCGTCGAGACCAATTATTTTGGTACCGTCAGACAGAGTACCGCCTCCTATGCTGTATACCGTCCACGAGTCGGTAACATCGCCAGCACGGTTGTACGACTCGAACTTGACGGCATTCGGATGAAATGGCAGAAAGACATTCGGCTGCCACTCTATCGTAGTCGTAGCCGCAGGACTGAGCACATGGAGGATAGCGGCATCGGTAAGGTGTCCTTTGCCTGTTGCTGCAAGGCTTCCGTATAGCGTCGCCACAAACTTGTCGGCATCGTGATGCTTGTCCAGAAAAAGCTGTGCTGCACGTTTGGGTCCCATCGTATGGCTGCTCGACGGTCCGTTGCCTATTCTGTATATCTCTTTTATAGATTTCATTTTGAAAAAAAATAGTGTAAAAATCAGAATACAAAAATACTCTTTTTCCACAACACGCGACACCTGTACACTACCCTATTTCATTGGCATATCTACTCATTTAAATCTACAAATGGCTCTACGTACAAGAACACATTCTCCTTCCGAGATTTTATTATTAATTTTGCCCGATATTCTGAGATAATACAACATATTCGACATCAGTTTCTTAATGAACAGCAATAGAGAACAACTTATCGCTCTGTATCGCAAGCTATTCGGTGTGGGGGCATCGGAAATATCGCCCATAGCACAGTCGGGTAGTAATCGACAGTATTTCAGACTGTCGGCAGCGGGGAGTCCCTCTGTGATAGGCGTCGTAGGGGTAGATGCCCGTGAAAATAGGGCTTTTGTGGAAATTTCTAAAGTATTTGAACGGCAGAGTATCCCGTCGCCAAGGTTTTTGGCTGTATCCGACGATTATTTATGTTATTTGCAGACGGATTTGGGCGATACTGTGCTTTTCGACCGTATAGCGGAAGGGCGGCAAAGTGGCGTCTTCTCCCCCGAAGAGCAGGCGATACTGCACCAAACGATAGCCTATCTGCCCGACATACAGTTTAAGGTTGCCGACAAGCTCGATTTCTCGGTGTGTTATCCGCAATCTGAGATGGACAGGCGTAATGTAATGTTCGACCTCAACTACTTCAAATACTGTTTTTTGAAGGCTGTTGGGGTGGAGCCGGACGAGATTGCTCTGGAAAACGATTTCGAGAAACTGTGCCAAATAATACTGCAATCGTCGGGCGACGATGTTTTTATGTATCGCGACTTCCAGAGCCGCAACGTTATGTTGGTCGATGACAACCCATATTTCATTGATTATCAGGGAGGGCGAAGAGGGTCTATTTATTACGACGTTGCTTCTTTTCTGTGGCAGGCAAAAGCGAATTTTTCAGACCAACTGCGTAATGAGCTTATTGATACTTATTTAGATAGATTGCAGAAGTATCGTAAAATCAGCAGAGCCGATTTTGAGGCTAAGTTACGATATTTTGTACTATTCCGTCAATTGCAGGTACTTGGTGCTTACGGCTTTAGGGGATTGATAGAGAAAAAAGCTCATTTCATCGAGTCTATCCCGCCTGCTCTGCGTAATATCGACAAACTGCTCCCATTCGGCGAATTGCCTTATATCTCGCAGATATTTGATAATTACCGTATTGCGGAGTTAAAAAACGGTGTCGGTACACGGGATACGACAGACAGGCTCATTGTGCAGATAGAGAGTTTTTCGTATAAAAAAGGCGGTGTTCCGCACGACTATTCGGGCAATGGCGGTGGTTACGTATTCGACTGTCGGGCTATACATAACCCCGGTAGATATGCCGAATACAAGCAGCTTACAGGCAAAGACCAAGCCGTCAGAGATTTTCTGCTTACCAGAAGCGACGTCCTGAGTTTTTTGGATAATGTTTATGCCTTGGTAGACAATAGTATAATGGTGTACTCGAAAAGAGGTTTTACTCATCTTGCCGTGTTTTTCGGCTGTACGGGCGGACAACATCGTTCGGTATTCTGTGCCGAAAGTCTGGCAGAGCATTTGAAGCAATTCGATGTAGATATGAAGCTAAAACACAATGAAATACAATAAAAAAACCGCTTTTATCTTTGCCGCCGGTCTGGGTACTCGTCTGAGACCGCTTACCGACACACGCCCCAAAGCTTTGGTAGAGATTGCGGGTAAACCGCTATTGCAGATTGCAATAGAGAAGATAAAAAGTGAAGGATTTCAGCGAATTGTAGTCAATGCTCATCATTTTGCAGAGCAGATTTTCGATTTCGTGGAGAAGGCCAATTTTGGAGTCGAGATCACCATCTCGCACGAGAAAGAGCAACTGCTTGATACGGGCGGCGGTATCTCGTTTGCCGAGAAACTTATTGGAAATGAGCCTTTTTTAGCATACAACGTTGATATAATATCTAATGTCGATTTAAAAACATTTTACGGGCAACACAATAACGAGAATTTGGCAACCATACTTGTAAGCGACAGACCGACAAGTCGTTATTTGCTATTCGACACTTCCAATCGTTTGGTCGGTTGGCAAAATGCCGTAACGGGTGAACTGAAAACACCATTCGCAAACTTAGATGCAGACAAGTATAAAAAATTAGCTTTCAATGGTATACACGTTATTTCGCCCAAGATATTTTCTTTGATGAAGGATTTTAGAAGTCCTTTTTCGATAACGGATTTCTATATATCTGTGTGTGGCACTGAGTCGATAATAGGATACGAACAGTCTGATTTACACGTAACTGACGTAGGAAAAATAGAGCAACTGAAAAATATTTCGAACAAATTCATATAAAGATACACTCAAATGATTGATACACACTCGCATATATTCGGCGAAGAATTTGACGAAGACCGCCAACGTGTTGTAACAGAGGCAATAGATGTAGGAGTAAAGAATGTGATTCTGGCAAACGTAGACAGCAGTACCATAGACCGCCTCGACACGACGCAGGAGCAATATCCCGATTTTTGCTTCTCGGCAATGGGGTTGCACCCGACAAGTGTAAACGACGATTATACGACTGAATTAGAGACTATTAAAAACAGATTGACGGCAAAAAGATATATTGCAATAGGCGAAATCGGTCTCGATTTATATTGGGAAACGTCGTTTGTCAATCAACAGAAAGAGGTTTTAAAAACGCAGTTACAGTGGGCTTTGGAGCTCAATCTGCCTGTCATTATCCACGTTCGCAAGGCTTTTGCCGAAGTGTTCGAGGTGTTGCGGTATTTTGGCAATCATACGCCAAGAGGTGTGTTTCACTGTTTTTCGGGGGGCATTCAGGAAGCTGCCTATGTTACCAAACTCGGATTTTACCTCGGCATAGGCGGAGTGCTTACGTACAAAAACACCAATCTGCCCGAAATAATCAAATCGGTAGGTATCAGTCGTTTACTGCTCGAAACGGACGCTCCTTACCTCGCTCCCGTGCCGTACAGAGGCAAAAGAAACGAACCTAAATTTATGGTAGAGGTGTTGAAAAAAATGGCACAAGTTTTCGACCAGACCGAAGAGCGAGTAGATGAAATTACAACACTTTCGGCAAAAGAGCTTTTCGGAATTGGATAATTTTATTAACTTTGCAGCCGTTTTTACGGATATAAAAGGAAAGGTGCTCGAGTGGTTGAAGAGGCACGCCTGGAAAGCGTGTAAGCGTCTAAAGCGCTTCACGGGTTCGAATCCCGTTCTTTCCGCAAATAGATAGCATATACAATTATTACTTTTGCAAATATGAACCAAATAAAACTATTGAGCAGTGAATAAAATCATTATAGTGATAAAAGATTTCACAAATCACTTTATAACCTCACAGCGAAGAATGTATACCATAGACAAAGCTATAAAATCGACAAAATAAGGGAAATGACAAAATAAAATTCAATCAACAATAGAATTTATAAAAACAAAACAATGAAATATTAGAACAAATAACTATTTTTGTAGTAAACTTGCAAGGCTATTAATGACTAAATCATAGAAAAAAATGAATAGAATATTATTATTCTGGATACTGCTTATTCCTCTCTCATTATTTGCACAAAGCAATATGGATGAAAAGAAGCTTACCAAATTTGAAGAGTTCTCATCAAGAACGGGTACTATAATCAAGTTTGTTGATGTTACCTTGCCTAATATTCCGAAACGTTTCACAGGAAACTTAGAATCTGGTATTAGGACAATAAAGGGTGTATCTTCTAACAGTAGTTATTTCTATCGTATAGAGGAGCCTCAGACATCTCTCAACATATCTCACATTGCAATGATTGAATATAATGATCTCGTAGAAATCAATAGGGCTCTTACAAGATTGGTTTCTGAAGTTGATACAGATATTGCGGACAATCCGGACTATCTTGAAAATAAGTTTAAAACGGTTGATGGATTCGAAATAGGCTACTATGTCAGCAAAGGGAAAACGGACAACTGGTATATAAGGTTAGAAAGATATTCTGAGAGTACTGTTTTCATAAAGAACAAGGAGGTTCTTGTTGAAGCATTCTTCAACGCACAAAAGAAGATAGAAGAACTCAAGGCAACAGTAAAGTAACAAATCAATATTTATATAAACACAATACACTAATATCTTATGAAAAAACTCCTAATTACTACTTACTTAGTACTAGTTTGTACTATATCAGGTTTTTCTCAGGTTTCTTATGGCACATATACCATGTTTCCAAACAAAAAATTGATGGGATCTTATTACAAGCCTCAGTTGGGATTTGGCAAGGTAAATGATCAGTACGTGCTTGTTCTTTGCTACACGGATCCTGAAATGTATGCATCATTTGATGAAGAAAGCGTGATGCTCCTAAAATATGCTGATGGAACGACCGTTAAACTACCTATAAGTAAGCAAGATAAAATAACTAAGAAATATGAATCTATTTGGGACTCAATGTTAAAAAAATACTACCACTTTTATAAAACTTTCACGAGCTTTGATTTAGATCAAGAGAATATTGATAGAATCGTCAAAAATCACGATAATATCATAAAAATACGCATATCATTTACAAATGGTGATATCAAGGATTGGGATATAGACCAGAAATATCAACCTAAACTCATTAAAGGTTTGGTAGAAAGTTTCAATAGTGTTAAATCTAAGGATGCCGTACGCAAGGAAAACATAGATAATGTAGAAGCTGGATTTTAAACTAATAAATTAAAGCTCAATATTAGTTAGTTTTTGTTGCTCTCAAAAATCTTGAGATATCTCCATTAAAGTTATCTTGAACCCAAAAGTAGTTTTGTATGACAACAAATATCATCCAAAAACTAAAACCAAATATAAAATTAGAAGAGATACAGCAAGCAAATGGTATTTTTTGTTGTATGAATGATGATTTTATTAGCGGAGACAACCAAAAATATATGAAAATGTACGATTGGATGTCATTCGTTTATGATTTTGCCGAAAAGTGGATAGGAAAACTCAAATACGGAAATACTATCGACCATCTTCGTACCGAGCTAATGAGCAAATTGGAATGGAAGAACAATATTTCGGTGCTGTATGTATCCATTGGTACGGGAGCAGACCTACGTTATATTCCCAGAGACATAGATTTGCATACTATAGACCTTTATGGGGCAGATATTTCAATAGGAATGCTCAAAAAATGCAAAAAGCAATGGCAGAAGAGAACCAATTTGACCCTCGTTCAATGCCCCGCCGAAGATTTGCCTTTTGCAGATAATACCTTTGATATGGTTTTCCATATAGGAGGCATCAACTTCTTCAACGACAAAGCCCGTGCTGTACAGGAGATGATTCGTGTAGCAAAAATAGGAAGCAAACTTCTCATAGCCGACGAAACAGCCGATTTAGTCGAGCAACAATACAAAAAGAATGTATTTTCTAAGTCTTATTTCGAAGACAAAACGGTAGATTTATCGGACATAGAGGCTTGTATTCCCTCTTCGGTAGAGGAGAAACAGACCCAACTACTGTGGGATAACAAGTTTTACTGTATCACTTTTAAGAAAAATCGATAATTATACAAAGAAAGACAGACAAAAATACTTCATTACTAAAACGAACATCCCGCACCAATAGTGCCATTTATCTAACATATCAAGCAAGAAAACGGCAACAATATTCGGTATTGAAATTTATACTTAACTTTGCCGAAGAGTTTTTATAAAATACTCGGTAAATCACTTTGAAAATTTCATACTTTCGTTGTCGATGAGAGATTTTATCGCTAAGAATGTGTTTTTTAGGCTTTTTATAGCTCTGGCTGCAGGAATAGCCTCGTTCGGGTGGTTTGGGTGGAGTGCGATTGTTTTCTTTGCCATTGTTATTGTTGCTGTTGGCTTATCGCTTTTTTACCTCTTTACCAAAAATCGCTTGCAGTCAGACGTTGTTTTTGGTGTTGCCGTTATGTTACTAATCTTTTCATTCGGTTACCTGCTTGGATATGATTTTTATAGCGATATACCGAAAAATATTGCCGGTGGCAAAGCAGGATTTTTCGAGGTAGAGCTCAGCCGCTACCCTATCGAGAAACAGAAATCGATGCTTGTATATGCCGATTTATTGCAATATTCCGATTCTACCGCTGCAAGCCGTATCGATGGCAAAGTAGTATTGTATTTGCAGAAAGACAGTCGGGCAAAGTCGCTCCAAAGCGGCGATAGACTTCTGATATACACCAGCATAGCACTACCATCACCGAAAGGGAATCCCGACGAATTCGACTACCGAGAGCACCTCTTACGTAAAGGGATATGCGGTACAGGATATGTCGATAGCAGCAGTTGGAAACTCATCGATAGCAACAAAAGTTTTTCCATTACACGTCTTGCCCAACATTCGAGAATGAGGCTGCTCGATATCCTTAAAAGTATGAATATTACAGGCGATGAATTTGCCGTAATATCGGCACTGACACTCGGATATACCGATGCCATTTCGCCCGAATTGAGCGAGAGTTTCTCGGCAACGGGAGCATCTCACGTACTTTCGGTAAGCGGGCTGCATGTAGGAATCATATATGTGATGTTGGGGTTTTTACTTGCCTTTCTCGACAAGAAAGAATATACTAAACGTATCAAATGGATACTGATAATCATTGCTCTATGGTTCTACGCATTCATTACGGGGCTTTCGCCGTCGGTATGCAGAGCAGTGTTTATGTTTTCGGTATTTGCCCTATCGAAAGTATTCGACCGACCGTCGTCGATATACAACAATATATTCCTATCGGCTTTTGTATTGCTCATTATAAATCCTATGTGGTTGTTTAACGTCGGTTTCCAACTCTCGTACTCGGCATTGCTATCTATCATCTATTTTCAGCCCAAGATAGAGAAGTGGGTTACGTTCGACAATCGACCGCTCCGCTACGTGTGGACGATTACATCTCTATCGATAGCGGCACAGATAGGAGCTGCACCGCTTTGCATCTACTATTTCCACCGATTCCCTAACTATTTCTTACTCTCGAATTTCGTAGGAGTGCCATTTGCAGGAATTATCATATATATCGATGTGGCTCTATTTGCATTTTATAAAATACCGTTTATCAACGACATAATATCTTTTTTGCTAGTATGGACTACGAGAGCAATGAACTTCTTACTCAATACGATAGAACATTTTCCTTTTGCCACCTTGCATTCGTGGATAAGTCCTTTACAATTGATATTGATTTATGTATCAATCATTTCCTTAGGATTTTTGTCTTATAAAGTCAAATTCAAGTATATGCTGGTATTATTAGTCTCTTGTATAGCATTTTTCGGCATAGAAATTTTCAATAAAGTATCAAATATCGATTCCAATGAGGTAGTAGTATTCAACGACAATAAATGCGACGCTATAAACATCCTAAACAATGGCGATAACACACTTATCACCAACGATATACAAGCATCGGAGCGACTTACAGACAATTTTTGGCTACACAGCAACCGCCCCACTCCGACATATATAGGTTTGGATACTGTGATAGGAGTCAATACGTTTGAGTTCGACGGCAAAAGTTTCGTCATCGTATCATCCGATAGTATTTATAGCTACAGGGCTAATTATAAGCTTGTTGTCGATTATCTTATAATCACAGGAGGAGTGTATGCGTCACACAATTTACTGCGTTATTATTTCCACCCAAACAATATAATACTTGCTGCAAGTATAAGCAGAAAAAAACAACGACTATTCCGACGTATAGCCGAAGAACACAATATCAGTTGCTATTCGGTAGCTCATCGAGGTGCATTTCGTCTGCCTGCAAAAGAGAATAGATAATCGGCATTGTGGCAATTACTGCTCTGCGATAACGGCAAAAAAAGATTATGGAGTATCGACTTTTTATTAATTTTGCAGTTCCAAAAGCATCAGAATTTCTGTAATAATGAGTTTATTAGGCAATATAAAAGCAGACCTCGACCGAAAGAGAGAAAAAGACCTTGTCGATGGCAACGAGAAACCGTCTGAGAGTTTCTCGCTTAAAAGTATCGTCGACGGTAGGATACTTATAAACAAAGGGTTTCGTAAGTTCTTGCCGCTGATAATAATACTTTTCATCTTATCGCTTGTATATATCAACAATCGTTTCAGATACGAGGCTTTGGTAAAAGAGAATAACGAACTCAAAGAGGTAAAACTCGACTTGCAGACGACTGAACTTATCAAAATATGCCAATACAAAAAGGTCTCTTCTCGCTCTGCTGTCGCCCAAAGGCTCAGAGAATTGGGAAGCAACCTCGAAGAGCCTCAGACTCCACCGATTGTAATAGAAGATTAGACTTCGTCTCTAACCGACAGTTTTTGTGCGTATTAGCTCCAGCTTCATCTTTTCATTCTGTACGATACGCCCTTCGTCGAGCATTTTACGTACCGTCGCCACAATATCGGCCTCTTTGTAGGGCAGAAGTTTCGCTATGCCGTCAATATCGTACTGCTTTTTGCGTAGCAATTCGGCTATAGCCTCTTCTATCTGCTCAGTATTGGGATTTTTTGCACGTTGCTCTCGGCAGACGGAGCAGATACCGCAGGGGCGGTCGGTTTTCTCGCCAAAATAGTCGAGCAGCTTGCTGTTGAGGCATATATCGGTATCTTCGGCATACTCCAACACCGCCTCTATCTGCCTTACATAACGCTCACGGCGAGCATCGTATACCGACTTGGGTATCACTAAATCCGCATTATCCACACGCCTCTGTGTGTAGATAAGCAGCGGTGTCTTCTTGAACGGTACATAGCGGACAATACCTATTTTATGGAGGCGGACGAGGTTTTCGTAGACGGCGTTGCGGTCGGTGTCGAGCCTTCGGGCGATGGTATCTTCGTCGATGTGCACGCTCTGGGCAAAAAGCCCTGTATACGAGCGCAGGAGCACCTCTATGAGCCTCTCCAACTGCGGATTTTGGCTTCTGAACCGATAGAGTTCGTCACGTGTGGCGACGAACTGCAATACCGAAGGATTGTCGAGCTCGTCGGTGAGCTCTATGTAACCCGAAAGTTCGAGTATCTTCAGCGCCGAATATGTCTGATTGACAGGTAATTTACACATCATACAGAAGTCTGCCAACGAGAAGGCGTAGCACGCCTCGAAGCCGCTGCCCACAGCCAACGTAAAGTAGTTGGCAAGGCTCTGGTAGACCTTACCGACGAACTCTATGCTCGGGAAATTGTCCGAGACACGTCGCTTTAGCTTGGCTCCGTCGGCTTTGCAGTACAGCAACACGGCATACGCCGTACGTTCGTCTCTGCCCGCTCTACCCGCCTCTTGGAAGTATGCCTCAAGCGAATCGGGCAGTTCGAGGTGTACGACGGTGCGTACGTCGGGCTTGTCGATACCCATACCAAAAGCATTGGTAGCCACTATCACACGTGTGCTGCCCCGCTTCCAAGCGTCTTGCTTTCGGTTCTTGTCGTCGGAGGCAAGCCCTGCGTGGAAAAAATCGGCACAGATACCGTTTTTGTTAAGAAAATCGGAAATCTCTTTCGTCTGCTGCCTGCTACGCACGTATACGATAGACGTCCCTGCTACACGGCGGAGTATCCTGAGCATCTGCTCGAGCTTGTTGTCGGTATGGCGTACGACGTAGTTGAGGTTCTTTCGCTCGAAACTCTTTCGGAAGACACGATGCTCAGAAAACTGCAGTTTGTCCTGAATATCGTCGACTACGACGGGCGTAGCCGTAGCCGTCAGAGCCAATATCGGCACAGCGGTATCCAACATATCGAGTACATCGGCTATATGCAGATACGACGGGCGGAAGTCGTAGCCCCACTGCGAGATACAGTGAGCCTCATCGACCGCTATCATACTTATTCTCAGAAATTTCACGTGATTCAGAAACAGCTCCGTCTTCAACCGTTCGGGCGAGACGTAGAGGAACTTAAAATTGCCGTACTCGCAGTCTTCGAGCGTCGTCAGTATCTGTTCGTGCGTCATACCCGAATAGACGGCAGCGGCTTTGATACCTCTGGCACGGAGATTCTCGACTTGGTCTTTCATCAACGCCACCAGCGGCGACACCACCAGACACAGCCCGTCGAGAGCCATCGCCGGCACCTGAAAGGTGATAGACTTACCGCCACCCGTAGGCATCAGCGCCAGAGACGACTCGCCTCGCCCGACAGACGATATGATGTCGAGCTGCAAAGGGCGAAACTCGGTGTATCCCCAGTACTCTGCGAGAATCTTGTAGTATTGTTCGCTATCGGTAGTCATCGGGTGCAAAGTTACCGTTTTATTGATAAATGGCAATATGCATTAGTAGGATGGCAAGTACGAATTTCGTCCTTTTTTACTACTTTTGCAGCGTTTTTTTTGACGGACAATAATAATGGTTAGAAACAATATCCTCAGAATAACATTGATTTCATTGGGAATAATATCGCTGACGCTCGGTATCATCGGTATTTTCGTACCCGTACTGCCGACTACACCTTTTTTGTTGGCATCGGTAGCATTGTTTGCAAAAAGTTCTCCAAAACTATATTACAAACTACTAAACAACAAATATTTAGGAGAATACATCAAGAACTTTAGAGTACACAAATCGATACCTTTGAAGACAAAAATATTTGCCATTAGCGTGCTGTGGATTTCCATCGCAACATCGATAATATTTTTCATCAAAATACTGTGGGTCAAAATATTAGTGGCAGTAATAGCAGCAATTGTTACTATCTATATTTCGAGGTTCAAGACGAGGCGAGATTAAAACAGTATCTTGTCTTCGAGTTTATTTATCTCGGTAAGTACTCTCTTTATCTTCTCCATCGTAGCCACTGTAGTAGGTACAAGTGGCAACCTTAAATTATTCTTTATCAGCCCCATAACCGACAGCATCGATTTCACTCCGGCGGGGTTTCCGTCGACAAAAAGTAAGTCCATCAACTCGGTAAACCGATAATGTATCTCGCGTGCACCGATAAGATCGCCTCTGAGTGCAAACCGCACCATCGAACCGAATTCTTTCGGGAAAGCATTGCCGATGACAGAGATAACTCCCTCTGCTCCAAGCGTTATCAGCGGAAAAGTGATACCATCGTCGCCGGAGATGACCATAAAGTTTTTGGGCTTATTCTTAATGATTTCGTCTATCTGGTGGAAATTGCCCGATGCCTCCTTGATAGCCACTATGTTAGGAAACTCCTTGGCAAGCCGTAAAGTAGTCTGCGAGGTGATATTCACCGAAGTTCGTCCGGGAACGTTATAGAGTATCAACGGAATTTCGGCAACCGTCGCAATGGCTTTATAGTGCTGATACAAACCCTCTTGTGAAGGCTTGTTGTAATACGGTGCTACCGACAGTATCGCCGATATACCCTCGAGATCGGTGTTTTTTATCTGCTCTACTACCCCCGATGTGTTGTTGCCGCCTATGCCAAGTACTATCGGGATACGATTGTCGTTTTTCTTTATTACGAATCGTACTATCTGCTCTTTCTCTTCAGGCGTCAGAGTGGGAGTCTCGGCTGTAGTACCACACACCACCAAATAGTTTGTGTTACAGTCTATTTGGTACTCTATAAGGTTGCCCAGCGAGTCGTAGTCTATGCTGCCGTCGTCGTTGAATGGAGTTACGAGGGCTACTCCCATTCCTATCAGTTTATTTTTGGTCATAGACATAGTAATTTTAGCATTCTACACTGTTGTTAATCAAATTATTATTGATTTTATTCAGGTAATAACGAAATTGGTCTAAAACAAATATATCGTCTGTACTATCGGTATTTAGTACAAAATTGAAACGCAAGTCTTTACGTATATCCGTAGAGCAATACGATATCGCTTTTGCCTCCATAAGAATGTATAGTACAGGAATATAACTTTTTCTCGTAAGGTCGAATACGACATCGAACTCCATCGTTTGCAGTGGCTTCATTATATCTTCTTGCGGGCGACCAAGAAAAGAGAGTTGTTTCCTTGCAAACACTATCCTTTTGGTAGTCGACTCTATTACAGTACTTTTCCTACGCACATAGCAATATATCGTAGCATCTATATTACTTGCCTTCATCCACTCTTCGAGCCGTGTTATTTTCGATAAATCCTTATCGCTATCGATACAGAGTGTTAATAAACAGCTTCTTATCTTCGAATACGACAAAAACTCCCTCCGAACCCCTTTTCTGAGATTCTTCCTAATTTTTCTCTTTACTATGTACCGTTTTATATTTCTGAAAATCAAGCTAAAAACGCAAAAAGATAGTTATTACTTACCGTATTGTTTTTCGTAGTACTTCTGATATTCACCGGAAGTAACATTTTTTACCCACTCTTCATTAGCGAGGTACCAATCGACTGTTTTCTCGAGCCCTTCTTCGAATGTAAGAGAGGGAGTCCAGCCGAGTTCGTTTTGAAGTTTCGACGAATCGATGGCATATCGTAGATCGTGGCCGGCACGGTCGGTAACGAATGTTATAAGTTTCTGACTTTCACCTTGTGGGCGAGAGAGTTTTCTGTCCATAATATCGCAAAGAAGACGTATAAGGTCGATATTTTTCCATTCGTTGTTGCCACCGATATTGTACGTATCGCCGTCTTTACCTCTGTGGAATATGGTATCGATAGCGGCAGCGTGGTCTTCGACGAACAGCCAATCGCGAACGTTTTCGCCCTTGCCGTAGATGGGTATCGATTTATTTAGTTTTATATTATTGATTGCTAGCGGTATAAGCTTTTCGGGGAAATGATGCGAACCGTAGTTGTTCGAACAGTTCGATATTACGATAGGCAAGCCGTATGTATCGTGGAAAGCACGTACAAAATGGTCAGACGAGGCTTTCGATGCCGAATAGGGCGAATGCGGGTCGTAACGAGTGCTTTCGGTGAAAAACGTACCGTCGAATTCCAATGCCCCGTAAACCTCATCGGTCGATACGTGATAGAAACGTTTGCCTTCGGGCGAATCTTTCCACAGCTCTTTGGCGCAATGTAGTAAATTGCAGGTACCAAGCACATTAGTACGTATAAACACAAACGGATCGGTAATACTTCTATCGACGTGGCTTTCGGCAGCCAAATGCACTACCCCATCGGGGCGATACTCGGCAAAAAGCCTCTTGAGGCTCTCGAAATCGGTAATATCTACCTTTTCAAATTTATAGTTTGGCTTCGATGCGATATCTTCGAGGTTTGCCAGATTACCGGCATACGTGAGTGCATCGAGGTTTATTACCTTATAATCAGGATATTTAGTTACAAAACGGCGTACTACGTGCGAGCCGATAAATCCCGCACCGCCTGTGATAAAAATAGTCTTGGTCATATTTTTTTGTCGCTTATAATTTTGTGCAAAGATACGTTTTTTTTGCAAAGGTAAAAAATATAGGGGAGCCCCATCGCCTGTACCTACTCCCGACCGACTATTATGCCGCCACCGAGTATGAGGTCGTTTTTGTAGAATACTACCGACTGACCGGGAGCTATAGCCCAGACAGGCACGTCGAAATCGACTCTTACGGAGCTGTCGTCGAAATATAGCTTTGCTCCCACAGCAGGGCTTTTGTAGCGAATACGTGCTTCGACCTCGATACCGTCGTAGAGGCTGCTTCTGTCGACAAATATCGTATCTTTCGCATACAATCGGCTGCTAAGCAGGTCTTCGCGGTCTGCCAAAACCACCTCGTTGGTAGCGGGGCGTATATCGGCAACAAACATCGGACGTCCGAGAGCTATCCGAAGTCCTTTGCGTTGTCCGACTGTGTAGTTGGGGTATCCGCTGTGCTGTCCGAGTATATTCCCTTTCGGGTCGACAAAATTGCCCTGCCGACAAATATCGGAATAGTTTTCTGCCTCTTGCTCAAGAAATTCCCTGTAATCATTGTTTTGCACAAAACATATTTCTTGGCTTTCGGGTTTCTTCGATAGTTTCTCGAATCCGGCCTCCAAGGCGATACGTCGTACTTCGGGCTTCGTAAGCTGCCCCAATGGAAACACGGTGCGGTGCAGCAGGCTTTGCGGTAGCTGCCAAAGGAAATATGTCTGGTCTTTGGCGGTGTCTACACCTTTTTTGAGGTAATAATGCCCATCTTTGTGTTCGATTTGAGCATAATGTCCGGTAGCAATATACTTACAATCAAGGCTATCGGCGAGCTTTGCCACCTCGTGCCATTTGATTTTTGCGTTGCATACCACACACGGGTTAGGTGTTCGACCGGCGATATACTCGTCGATAAAATTACGTACCACACTATCTTTGAACTCTTTACGTATATCGAGAAAATGATGTGGGAAGCCCATTTTCTCTGCCATTCGTTTGGCTTCGAGGATAGCATTGATAGTACAACAACCCTTCTCTCGCTCGAAACAACCTTCCGACACACTATCCCACGTACGATAAGTAACGCCCACCACGCTATAACCCTCACGCAGAAGCAGTATTGCCGCTACGGTAGAGTCGATACCGCCGCTCATCGATAGAAGTACTTTATTATTGTCAGACATATAGTTAGATGTATCATTAACGCCGTTGCAAACGACTGGCAAAGGTAGTAAATAGTTTTCTGTTTTTTCTCCTTGGGAAAAATAGAGTAATTTTGGCGTTTGTAAATCGCAAAACAGATGAATTTCAAAGAAGGAGTTGTACTTTATTTCGACAAACCACTGCGGTGGACATCTTTCGACCTCGTCAATCGCATTAGAAGTATCATAACACGCTCGACAGGAGAGAAAATCAAGGTCGGACACGCCGGTACTCTCGACCCTTTGGCAACAGGTATCGTGATACTTGCAACAGGGCGGGCTACCAAGAAAATAGAGATGTTGCAAAATACCACTAAGGAATATGTGGCTACACTGAAACTCGGAGCCACGACTCCGTCGTTCGATATGGAGCACCCCGAAGATGCTTCGTTTCCGACCGAACATATCGATATCGATTTGATACAAAAGACTCTCGAACAGTTTCGGGGCGATATATTACAGATACCGCCCGTATATTCTGCCGTCAAAGTCAATGGTAAACGTGCTTTCGATTATGCTCGCAAAGGCGACCAAGTGGAGCTGAAAGCCAAACCGCTGGTAATAGACGAGATAGAAGTCATAAAATTCGATATGCCTTGGCTGACACTCCGTGTAGTATGTTCTAAAGGCACATATATCAGGGCTTTAGCTCGCGATATCGGTAAGTCGCTCGATTCGGGAGCATATCTGACGGCTCTCAGACGCACTCGAGTAGGCGATGTATGTGTCGCAGATTGCATTACTATCGAGGAGTTCGAGCAAACTCTCGAAGAAAAAGCCACCAAAAGCGCCGACTCGGGTAATTCGAATACCGTGTAATTAAACGATTACACGTAAATCGTAATTTGTAATTCGTAATTTTTTTTGTAGAATGCAAAAAAAGTATTACCTTTGTTGCCCTATATTCAATATATACGATATCGTCTATTTTATGAAATGGATAGCAAACACCAAATCTCATACGGAAGCATACGGCAGAGTTACAAGCAACACAACTCGCTGTATATTAGGTGTTTACCCCCCCCCATTAATGTTTATTTACACTTCGGAAGCAACGACATATACCGCAGGCAGTACTCGCCGTGCGGCTTTCGGCGTGTCTTCGGCTGTGTGGAGAGGGCAGGTATAAATATTCGTAATCAAGAGTTTACAACAAATATTCTTCATATATTAATTAAAAGCATTGTTTTATGGAAATTTCAAGAAAAGTAGTAATCCAAAACAAATTATCTGACGCAGAGTTTGATTATAATAGGTTGTATTTCGACACTAAGTACGAAGATCTATTACCTAAGCCCAATGAGCAAGTAACGATAATAGACGCATACGATAGGGTGTACGTCTCGAAAGTCCATTCGAAGGGTTGTTGGATAAATGGATTGGGAGAGCTGTATAAAGATAATCAGGTAGAGAAAAACGACCGGATTACCATCAAACTCGACAAAAAACACAAAGATGTGATAATAGTCTATTTCGATAAGCCCGAGTATATGAAAGGCTTCGAAATAACCCCTCCCGATGATATCAAAAGGGAGCTTATAGCAGCCAATTTATTAGCCTTCGGACAGGAATTGACGCCTATAGACAGCGAGTGTTATCGGGAGAGCGACCAATGTATCGATATCTTATGCAGAAAAAACAATAACGACCGTGTGGTCATAGTGCTTAAAAAAGATAACTCAAACGACGAGATTGTCAGAAAGGTTTCGCAAGGTATGGAATGGGTCAAAAAGAATTTGGCACAAACTAAAAATGTTACAGGGAAGATACTGATAGACAAGTCTCGGCAAGATGAAGAAGAGACTAAAAAACTGCAGGAAACCTTAAAATCAAAAGATAACATAGAAATTCGTTATTACGAATTTACTTTGAAGATTGTTTAATACACTTAAAAATCATTGTTTTACCATTGCAGGGGCAGTAGCCCGCGGCGGAGGCTGCTCCTGCTTTTTTATCGAATAAAAACAATTTAAAACCACAAAAAAACATGACAAAATTTACAAAAATCTTAGCCACTGTAGCTATGCTATGGCTCGTAGCGGTACACGCTACGCCTCTTATGGCTCAGCAGAACTACGACTTCCAAGTAGGGCAGCTGTACTACAAAATCACCGATGCTGCAAAGCGAGAGGTAGCTGTAGTACAGGAGAAATCAGATTATCCGTATTATAATAACAAACCCACAGGAGCTATAACCATCCCTGCTACGGTAGCAAACGGAGGCAATACTTATAGTGTAACGAGTATTGGAAATAATGCTTTTTACAATTGTAGCGGGCTTACTTCTATCAATATCCCAAGCAGTGTAACGAGTATTGGACAGTATACTTTTGGAGGTTGTAGCGGACTTACTTCTATCAATATTCCAAGCAGCGTAACGAGTATTGGACAGTATACTTTTGGAGGTTGTAGCGGACTTACTTCTATCAATATTCCAAACAGTATAGCCAAAATTGAAGAGAGTACTTTTTCCGGTTGTAGCGGACTGACTTCTATCAATATTCCAAACAGTGTAACGAGTATTGGACAGTGGGCTTTTTCCAATTGTAGCGGACTTATATCTATCAATATACCAAATAGCGTAATGAGTATCGGACAGAGTACTTTTTCCGGTTGTAGCGGACTTACTTCTATCAATATTCCAAGCAGTGTAACGAGTATTGGAGGAGGTGCTTTTTACAATTGTAGCGGACTAACTTCTATCAATATCCCAAGCAGTATAGCCAAAATTGAAGATTATACTTTTTACGGTTGTAGCGGACTAACTTCTATCAATATTCCAAGCAGCGTAACGAGTATTGGAAATCAGGCTTTTTCCAACTGTAGCGGACTGACTTCTATCAATATCCCAAGCAGTGTAACGAGTATTGGAGGAGGTGCTTTTTACAATTGTAGCGGACTGACTTCTATCAATATTCCAAGCAGTATAGCCAAAATTGAAGATTATACTTTTTACGGTTGTAGCGGACTGACTTCTATCAATATTCCAAGCAGTATAACGAGTATTGGACAGTGGGCTTTTTACGGTTGTAGCCGGCTTAAATCTATCAATATACCAAGCAGCGTAACGAGTATCGGACAGAGGGCTTTTGAAGGTTGTAGCGGACTTAGGTATGTTACTTTCCCCGGACATATTAGTTTTCAAAATAATTTTAGTACCACTTCCGATATCGATACAGTCATTATTGCCGGTGGGTCGACTACTATTGGTAATTCATCGTTTCAGAATTGTTCAAAAATAAAGTATATCTCTATTCCAAATAGCGTAACGAGTATTGGATATGGGGCTTTTTCCGGTTGTAGCGGACTTCGGTATATAGCTATTCCCGGGCATATTAGTTTTAAAGACAATTTTGGTACCACCTCCAATATCGATACAGTCATTATTGCCAGTGGGTCGACTACTATTCGTAATTCATCGTTTCAGAATTGTTCGAAAATCAAGTATGTCTCTATTCCAAATAGTGTAACGAGTATCGGAAATAATGCTTTTTCCAGTTGTAGCGGACTTATATCTATCAATATACCAAATAGCGTAATGAGTATCGGACAGAGTACTTTTTCCGGTTGTAGCGGACTTACATCTATCGCTATTCCAAGCAGTGTAACGAGTATTGGATGGGGGGCTTTTTCTGGTTGTAGCGGACTAACTTCTATCAATATTCCAAGCAATGTAACGAGTATCGGACAGAGTACTTTTTACGGTTGTAGCGGACTAACTTCTATCAATATTCCTGGTAGTGTAACGAGTATTGGATGGGGGGCTTTTTCCGGTTGTAGTGGACTGACTTCTATCAATATACCAAACAGTGTAACGAGTATCGGACGGGAGGCTTTTTCCGGTTGTAGCGGACTTACATCTATCAATATACCAAGCGGTGTAACGAGTATCGGACAGAGGGCTTTTTACGGTTGTAGCGGACTGGATTCCGTTTCTGTCCACTGGCAGACACCGCTTCAGGTAGACCAAAGTGTATTCGGCGGAGTTACGTTGGGTAACGTAAAGCTTATAGTACCTTTTGGTAAGAAAAACGTATATAAAACAGCACAGGTATGGAGAGATTTTAGCCCGATAGTAGAGCAAGCCCCTATAAATTATATTGTTACCTACAGTCAGTCACTAAACGGTACTTTCACGTTAAAAAACGGCTCGCAATATGTAATATCGGGTAGTAGTGTAATAGAAGGTATGGTTCTTACCGTCGAAGCTACTCCCGCTCAAGGTTATAAACTCGATAGCATTCGTGTAAACGGTACTCGTATCTCGGGGCTTAGCTTTATGGTAGAGGATAATACTACGGTAGAGGCGTATTTTAGCAAAATGAAATATAAGGTTACCTACACTCAGCCTGCAAATGGTACACTTACCGTAAAAAACGGCTCGCAGACCATACTTTCGGGAGACTCATTGGAGTATGGGACGGTACTTACTATTAAGGATACTCCCGCTCAAAGTTATAAGCTCGATAGCATTCGTGTAAACGGTACTCGTATCTCGGGGCTTAGCTTTATGGTAGAGGATAATACTACGGTAGAGGCGTATTTTAGCAAAATGAAATATAAGGTTACCTACACTCAGCCTGCAAATGGTACGCTTACCGTAAAAAACGGCTCACAGACCATACATTCGGGAGATTCGGTAGAGTATGGCACGGTTCTTACCGTCGAAGCGACAGCTGCCGAACACTATAAGTTCGATAGTATCCTTGTAAACGGCGCTCGTATCTCGGGGCTTAGCTTTACCGTCGATAGCAATAGTACGGTAGAGGCGTATTTTAGCAAAATAAAATATACGATTACCTATACTCAGCCTGCAAATGGTACACTTACTGTAAAAGATGGTACTCAGACCATTATCTCGGGCAGCTCGGTAGAGTATGGTACGGTTCTTACCGTCGAAGCGACAGCTGCCGAACACTATAAGTTCGATAGTATCCTTGTAAACGG
>ERZ773067.136-NODE-136-length-45558-cov-10.805419_pt1 | contig 45558 bp, 37 predicted proteins | sample MGYA00580622_ERZ773067 | MGnify/ENA primary metagenome ERZ773067 (study PRJEB29015, sample SAMEA2737998) | human oral metagenome | biome: human oral; feature: human-associated habitat; material: dental | place: China | collected 2113 ...
AAAACAATCTTTTTTGCATAGTGATTACAAAAATTAATTAATAAGAAAACTTTTTCATAACCCCTCGGGGGATTATAATGCAAAATTAATTCTTTTTCCGTGAAGTAGAAAGCGTTGTAAAGGAAATGTTGCCACACGTAAGAAAATATTTCAAGCGCACCGAATACGGCTGCAAGAAACGTTATAAACAGAAAAAGAAACGCCTCAACGTTTCTTCCACCTTATATATGTTGCTATCAAAATAATCCTGAATATGTTGGGCTGTGTGCCTAGAGCGGTAAACGAGGCTCGAACTCGCGACCCCCAGCTTGGGAAGCTAGTGCTCTACCAACTGAGCTATTACCGCATTTGAGCCGATACCCGGACTCGAACCGGGGACCTATTCATTACGAATGAATTGCTCTACCAACTGAGCCATATCGGCCTTTCCCTATTAATTTTCTAATGGGGCATTGTCTCAAATGCGGTGCAAAGGTAGTTGTTTTTTCGATAAGCACCAAATGTTTTGCCGATTTTATTCGGCCGAAATGGAGAAATATCATCCCAAGCCCCTTCGTGCCACTACCATATATATGCGCTAATCCCTAGTTGCCATATAAGCAACTAGGAATTTATATCTTCTTTTCTGTTGGCAATTGTACAGCCAAGCTATGGGTTTTGAAAGGTACCATACCTTATACTGCCACTATAATTGCCTTTTTCCATTTGCGACCCGTTGCCATCGGATTTTTTAATGCAATAGCTAAGCGAAATCTGACCATTGGCATAGCTGCTCACATGTACGTAGCTACCGCTTTCTAGCGGTGCAACCTCGCCGTTTCCCACCACCGTTGGCGAGTCTACCTTCCAGCGGCCTGTCTTGCTAAGGTCAACCCGTTTGCCAATATCGGTTTTAAGAATGGTCGCCTTAACGCCATTACCCGGATGAGCAGTCAGAGTAATGCTATACCGGTCTGTTAAGTCCATAATGTAGGCACTTGTTATCTTATAAGTACCTTTGTTGTTGGTAATGGTGTTCGGCTCTTGCTTGTCGTCATCGCTGCTGCAACTAACCAATAAGGTGCCAAAGGCAATAATGGCCACGGCAAATACGGATAAAATTCTAAATTTCTTCATCATTCTGGTTCTTTATGTTTTACACTTGGTAGGCAAAGTTACAAACTATTGTTGCTCAATATCTCATTCCCTGCTCTGCTATAAACTATGCTATGTTTTTTAACCTTTAAAAGCTCTAATGCAGATGACTTCATTATTAAAGGTTGAATTTTAAGATTATGAAGAAGAAAGTTTACAGAGCTCGGACGCAATTCGTCTTTGAAGGAGTGTTTGATGTGGTTGCGGAGAACAAGGAGAAAGCACGGCAGAAAGTCCTGCAAGATTGCGACTTGGTTATGGGGGTATTCACAGCACTTTGCCCGATGAGGGCGTGAATTGGGCTTTTGACAGACACCCCACCAAACAAATAGACACAATAACAAAAGTGCAGAAATAGCCTTCTAAATAACACAAAGAGCCACGCAAACCGAAAATTTGCATGGCTTCTTTTCTTTGTCTTTGAACGAGTAGGCGACCAAAGAAAAGAAGCAAAAGAAAGTCGCAGACTTTTTAAATCTAACTATTATTTGGCATAATAATTGCACATCTTGAATATAATAACAAAATAATTATAAAATTTAAATCAATATGGCTATAAATGATTCTTATCGAGAGCAAAGGATGAATGGTCTAGATGGGCAGTTGTATGTCTATAAATACATCAAATTAAAATATCTAATGCCACTTATTGAAAATAAAAAATTGAGAATAGAGAAAGTTTCTCTATGGGATGACCCGTATGAGAATTTCTTCTTAAAATCTAATTTTTATATCTTTGCTAGTTTTTACCAACGTGTTGTGCAAGTTCATACAGATGAAGTTCGTAAACGAACATACGGTCAAAGTTGGACTATGACTGAAGAGTCTGATGCGATGTGGCGTATATACTCAAACAAAGATGATATAGAGAACACTGCTATTCGGATAAAAATTAAAGTAGATAATTTGTTCAATATAGTTTATACAAGCGATGAGTGTATGGCAACAACAAGCATAGGTTGTGTTGAATATAAGACCGATGAAGAAATTACTGATTGGATGCAAAGTTTAAAAGACATAGACTCTAGCTTTCCTAAATATGCAGAACGGAGTTTATTTATAAAGCGTAAACCTTTTGAACATGAAAGAGAGGTGAGGATTATCATATCAAAAGATACTCAACAGCCTGCTCAAAGCTTTATAGAATACGTCATTCCAGATATAGAACATATAGAAGAATTTGTTTTAGATCCAAGGCTAAATGAGGAAAGAGTACAAAAAATAAAGCAGCAACTATGTGATGTGGGTGTGAATATGAATAAAATCAGGAAATCAAAATTATACGAATTTGTTCCTGTTAATTTGAACATTTAACCATGTGACGATTATCTATGGGCTGCCTATATAGTTGTATAGACAGCTCATTGTTCAAAAAACGTAAAACAGGGCAAACTCTACCTGTCTGCGCTTGACCAATCCACGCAAAATTTTACCCTTATACCTGCAAAAGGAGACATGCTCCCGATTGATGTTCCTATCTCCTGACTCTATCTTCTGTAGCAGTCGGCTCTTAGGGTGCTTCCTATAACCCAGTAACCTCCCCACACCCACATTATAGGCAGGCAAGGTTAGTAGGAGTGCATCCTTACCATTCCCTTTGAAGTGTTCAAAGCATTTCCAAAGGTCGGAACGGAGCAGAGAAACCGCCTGCCATTCCGTCACATCTGCCGTAAAGTGTTCGCTTGGTTGCAACAGGTGTTCATCCCTATGTATGGATAATCCTTCCTGCTGCGCATACTCTCAAAGTCTTTTTTCGCTATCGTTCAACAACTCGTCACTACGACAACCGCACGCTCAAAAGGGGCAAGTCTGCCAACCGCACCCTGCGTTGGGCAAGGTTAGGCTGACAGAACAGGTAGAATACACAAAGTAAAATGAAAGAATTTATCGCTCGCATCAATTACGTTCTTAGTGGCGTGAAGATGCAGGCTTATCCTTGCTATCCTCACGCTCGTTGTTGAAACTAAAGGTAAGCTGCTGAACCTTACCGAAACTATCCTCCACATATACATCAATCGTCTGGCGGTCGGATAACAATTAGGTGTACACAAGCGGAACACATCCTTTGTCAGCGGATAGCGGTCGTTAGGCTTGGACACCGTACCATTATCATTTCCACCCAAGGCAGATATGCCGCCATAGAGAAATATGTTCTTACCTTTGTCGGAGAGTATCGGGTACATTTAGCCCACCTGCAAGAGAGCATCCTTGAGTTTTACGTTATAACTTCGGTACGGCATATTCTGCTGTTCACACTCTGCCATAACAAAGGTATGTTTCTCACGCCCTAGATAACGTGAAAATAATACTCCTATACCGAAATTGTCAGCTGCAAGGAACTTTTCACTCGAAGAAAGCGGACGGTCAGGTGTCAGGCCGTCACCATCATTGTTTTCCTGTGCTGTGGCTGTTGTTCCCACCATGCTCACATGCTCATCAACTTACAAACTCATAAACTCATAAACTCAAAAGTTTAAATTCTTATCTTTTATTTTACAATATCGCTCAAATTTCTACTCCGTTCTAGCGAAAAAACAAGTTGCAAAGTAGGTAGAAACCCCCTTTTTCTAGCTTTTCACACCTTTCGTTTTGTCTATTTTTAGGAACAGAACCTGCATTTAGCACCATTTTGCCTTTCTAGATTGGTTGCCATCCCGTATTTTTTCAACTCCAAATACCCACTTTTACCACCTAAAAACCCACTTTTTAGCAGCTATTTTGCCCTTTTTAGTGATGTGTTTCATGGTTATAAAAGGTTTTGTTTATGCAATTGCTGCGGATATTTATGCTTTTCGTCTGCCGTTTAACGGCATTTTACACTGCGTTTAGCACCATTTTACCTTGCGTTTAGCACCAAAACGCACTGCATTTAGCCCCAAAACGCACTGCGTTTAGCGGCATATTGCACTGCGTTTTGCAGCAAATCGCAGTACATTTAGCAGCAAATAGTCCCAAAATGGGTGCTAGTGACGGTCGGTTTAAATAAAAATACATTTTACCTGCATGTACAACTACCCCCTTTCGACCCCAAAACAAACCTTCGCGAGAATCGATTTTTTGCGACAAGGTGAGCGATTGGTGCACAAAAGGGGTACTCGGAATGTTAAAATTCTTGCAGAAAAGATTACAAAAGCTGAGGCGTAGACGAATTTATCAGTTGCAGATTTAAAAGAATTATAGGCCTATCCGTGCGTAAACTGGCAGACTTACAAACTCAAAAAAATACAAACTTAAAAAGCTGAAACTCACGAGCTCAATAGTTCACGAGCTCAACAACTCACAACCTTAACAACTCACAACCTTATAAACTCACACGCTCACAAAACACTTGTGGTGGCTTGCCCCTTAGTGAAATGTTCACCAATACGCAAGCCACCACAACCATTATTAAACCTTTGGGATAATACCCATTGTGGTTATTAGATGAGAGTTGGAGCCTTCTTAATTGGGTTTCCAAAATAGTCTGTCCATCAATCGTCATGCTCAACAGCCGCTGGTCCGGAATAGTTTCCAGCCTCGACATTGCCACTCCTTATTGATCTTACATGATAAGAGAGCGAGATATGGTTGTGGTCGTATCTGGATACGGCAACATAACTTCCTACGGCAAGCGCCTGTTCCTTGCCTTTGGCTTCTACAACCTTTCCGTTGAATTCCCATTTACCACTCTGCGACAAGTCCAAACGTAGACCTAATGCCGCTTTGGGATAAGTTATAGACACGTCTATATCGTCGACATTCGACTTTAGTTTAATCTTGATGCGCTCACCCTTATCCTCAATCTTGGCGCGTGTAATGGCGTAAGCCCTTGATTGAACAAACATTGTGTTGGGTGGTAAGTCGTCAACAATCTCGTCATGGTTGTTGCTACAACTCGAAAATAAAGGGGCAATAGCCAAGAAGGCAATGGCCAATAAAGGTAAAATCTTAATTTTTTTCATGATCTTAAATTATATGTTCTTTTATGTTCATCGAAAAGTGCGTTTTGCCTTTCCACTTCACTCAAAGCTCCGTGTTGGCGATTTCCAATTCTCGCCATGGCAATGTTTGAGCAAGCTCAACATTGTTCATTTGGCTTGAAAACGTTCGTTTGCAAAGATAGGCAAAAGGTATGTACGGCCAGCTGCGCATCACTCGTTTATAAATAATACTATACTTTTTTAACTGATTTTATTGCATCAAGGTGTTTGTGAACGCCCCATTAAACAACTGTAATAGGCAACCATACGAGAAAGAAATGTATCTGAAACTCCGAAAAAGGGAACTAAGGTTTGCCGTTGTCGAAGATATTTTATAAGTTTGCAGGGCAAAAGGAGCTATGCCGAACTAAGGCAGGCCTTGATATGTTACACGCAGGCGGCGCATAAAAGAGGCCACCAACAACTAAACACAGAAGAATTATGAGTAGACAAAAAAGGTATTTACTACAAGAGAGCGACTTGCCCAAGCAATGGTATAACATACAGGCCGACATGCCCAACAAACCTTTGCCACCACTTAACCCGGCAACGAAGCAACCCGTAAGCGTAGACGACCTTGCCCGCATCTTCTGTAAGGCCTGCGCTGAACAGGAGTTGGACACGAAGAACGCGTGGATTGACATCCCCGAAGAGGTTCAGGACAAGTATAAATACTACCGTTCCACACCTCTTGTACGCGCTTACGCCTTAGAAAAGGCGCTAGGTACGCCTGCGCACATCTACTTCAAGAACGAGAGTGTGAACCCATTGGGCTCGCATAAGGTGAACTCGGCCTTGCCCCAATGCTACTATTGCAAGCAAGAGGGTGTTACAAACGTAACCACCGAGACGGGCGCAGGCCAGTGGGGAGCTGCTCTAAGCTATGCGGCTAGTGTGTACGGACTGTCGGCTGCCGTTTACCAAGTAAAGATTTCGATGCAACAAAAGCCCAATCGCTCGTTGGTTATGCGCGCGTTTGGCGCGGCCGTTACGGGCTCTCCATCTATGTCTACTAGGGCTGGTAAAGACATTATCACGCGCGACCCGCTACATCAAGGCTCGCTTGGTACGGCTATCAGCGAGGCGGTGGAGCTTGCTACCACAACGCCCAACTGCAAATACACCCTCGGTTCGGTGCTCAACCACGTTACGCTGCACCAAACCATCATCGGACTTGAAGCCGAAAAGCAAATGGCCATGGCCGAAGAATACCCCGATGTGGTGATAGGTTGCTTTGGTGGCGGCAGCAACTTTGGCGGTTTGGCATTCCCCTTTATGCGCCATAACATCTTAGATGGGAAGAAAACAGAGTTCGTTGCAGCCGAACCAGACAGCTGTCCTAAGCTAACGCGCGGCAAGTTTAAGTACGACTTTGGCGATGAGGCCGGCTACACGCCGCTGTTACCGATGTTTACATTGGGCCACGACTTTAAGCCAGCTAACATCCACGCAGGCGGTTTGCGCTACCACGGGGCAGGTGTAATTGTGTCGCAACTGCTTAAAGATGGGCTGATGCGGGGCGAAGACATCCCCCAATTGGAAACTTTTGAGGCGGGAACATTGTTTGCTCGCACGGAGGGTATCATCCCTGCACCTGAAAGTAACCACGCTATCGCTGCCGTTATACGCGAAGCGAAACGATGCAAGCAAACTGGCGAAGAGAGGGTTATACTCTTTGCGCTGTCGGGACATGGACTGATGGACATGACTGCATACGACCAATACCTCAATGGCGACTTGCTTAACTATTCGCTTTCGGAAGAAAGCATTGCACAAAGTCTTAAAGCGGTGCCAGAGGTTTAATAACACATTAAATAGGACTTGTGGGCGCGCGAGATACTCACCCCTAACCACGGGGTTACGTAACTTGCTTGCTTAACAAGTCCTTCTTTATGTTGAAAAGTTGACGAGTTGATGAGTTGACAAGATAACTTGTTAATGAGTTAACGACGTTTGGAAGTTCACAAACTTTTCCATGCCAACTTGCATTGTTGGCAGATATAACCAACGTGTAGCAGAATTAATGGGAGAAAACAAACGCTTGGCTTGGAGAACTAACTCCCTAAGCCAAGCGTTCATGCAGGTTACTTACTTGCCGGATGTAAGTATCTGGTCGAGTTTTTCGAGTAAAATAAACGGATTTTTCTTAAAGGCCTTCAGGTCGAACTCCTTACTGTCGATGTATTCCACCATTTGTGGGAAACGTTCGAACATGCGTTTCAAGTCGGCTTGCTTGCCTACCACCGTTCCACCCATCGGTACATGGTAGGTAACGGCAATGTTATCGCCGTCTACAGAATAGCTGAAAGGCAAAGAGCGTTCGGCAAAACTACTTCTAACACCGGTTATAACGCGAGTAGTAGCCGTAGATATGTAACCCGTAACCTTCTTTCCCTCGTACATAACCAACCAAAAATACCGCTTTGGCGAGGGGCTCATGCTCTTGGGCATAGTGAAAGATTTCACGGCATGCAGCGACTTATACACCAAGCTTTCGCCACTTGCCTCATCGGTAAGTTTCATTTCTTTAACGTCGTCGGCATTGTAGTTGGTTCCGTCTTTGCTTTCGGCCGAAGATGCAACAACAACATCGGTGGCATTCTTGACCATGTTTGGCCCATAAGATGCGTTTTTTTCTTTCACCAACCAGCCTTCTACCTTCTTGCCGTCGTTTAGAATTAGTTCGCATTTAATGTTGCTCGACTTCTTTGCAGATACGCTGAACGCACACAAAAAGGCAAGCAGTAACGAAAGTAACAAACTCTTTTTCATACGTTTGATTGTCTTTTAATGGATTAAACAGATAGTTGTTAACACCGCAAAGATAGTCAAAAGTACAGAAATGAGAAAGAGAATGGGCTGCTTTTTGCTTGTTATTTCACCACTTGCACAATAAGATAACCCACATATATAATATATATGGATGAGAGGAGGGCGCCTTCGAGTCGTGTGATGGTGTACTTCGTGAACGAGAACAACCACAACAATATCATCGAACCAAAAAGAACGGAGAGGTCTACAAAGCCTATACCTTGTATCGTCATGGGCGAGATAACGCCTGTTACGCCCAAGATAAGCAAGATGTTAAAGACGTTCGAGCCCAACACATTGCCAATGGCGATGCCGCTATTGCCCTTACGAGCAGCCACTGCACTAGTGGCTAGTTCTGGAAGTGACGTTCCGCCGGCCACAATGGTTAGTCCGATAACGGCATCGCTGATGCCAATGGCTTGTGCCACAGTGGTTGCACCGTCTACAAAGAGGTTGCTGCCAAACACTAAACAGGCCAAGCCAACAAGCAACCAAGCGGTTGCCACGAGGGGTTTCATGGGTTTCTTCGCTTCTGTCTGCGCACCAGCATCGGGTTTTGCAGTAGTAAGGGTGACGCCCATGAAGAAAACAAATAAGATAAGCAGAAAGCCTGCATCTACACGACCAATGTTGCCGTCGAGACAGAGTAGGAAGAGTGCACCCGAAGCCAACACTGCAAAGGGGATGTCTTTACGCACGGTGGTTTTCAAGATGATCATCGGTGCAAGCATTGCTGCCACACCCACAATGAGCAAACTATTGAAAACGTTGCTGCCAACGATGTTACCAACGGCCAAGTCGGGCGTACCTTTCAATGCCGAAACAAGGCTCACGCAAAACTCTGGCATAGATGTACCCATCGCTACAACGGTGAGTCCGATTACCATCTGCGACACTTTCATGCGCTCGGCCAAGCCTACCGCTCCTTCTGTAAGCCTATCGGCTCCCCATAAAACAAGGACGATACCTATTAGTACAAAGAACACATTGAGCCAAATGTTGTGAGTAAAGCCGCCCAAAGCGGCACAAAATAGTTGGGGCATGGTGGGGTGGGAGTATTAGGAGTGTGGGTGGATGAATGTTTGAGTGGGTAAGTTTGTTTATAAACGGGCGAATGAATAGGCTTGTAAGTGGGTAAGTTTGGTAGCTATACCTTTCAAACTTACCCACTTACAAGCCTGTCAAACTTGCTATGCCTTATTCGGCAGCAGCTTGTTCTGCGGTTTGTTCTTCTCCGTTCTTAGGTTTTAGGGCCTCTTCAAAATTGGTAATGCCGTTCTTTACCAAGATGTCGTACCATTGAATAAGCTTGCGGATGTCGCTGTCGTGCACGCGGTCGCGGTCGAATGCAGGCAGAACTTCGCCGAAATAGTCGCGCAGTTCTTGGCTTGTGGCCTTCTTATAGTTAAGCGAACAGGCTTTTAGTTGTTCTTTTTCGCCTAGGTTTTTAAGCACTTGCCACAAGGGAACGTCCTCTGAGTCGGTGTACATGGCGATGTCGCTAAGACTTGTAACGCGGTCGGTTGCGAAGGCGGGCATACGCTTATGCGTTTCGTCGATAGCCTCGACGATGAGCGAAGCCTTACCGCTAGACACGAGCTTGTATAGCCCAGGCTTGCCTGAGATAGAAAGAATTGTCTGTAACATGTTGTTTTTCTGTTTATGTTTTTATTAGTTGTATGAATAATTCGTTTAGTTGTTGGTCAACGTCTTTCACGCCGTCGTTAACTATTTCGAAATGGCTCATGGCCCTAACACGTTCTTGTGGCCATTGGCATTCTATCCATTCCAGTGCTTTCGCGCGGTCGAGTGCATCGCGTTGCATCACTCGTTGTATGCGCACTTCAAGCGGTGCGGTAACGCATACCACGCTGTCTACCTTCACCCTTGCATCGAAACCGCTTTCGAAGAAGATGGCACTTTCGAGCCATTGGTTGCCCGATTGTTCGAAATCGCGTGCAACGGCAGGATGCACAAGGGCGTTGATGCGTTGCTTGTTCTCGTCTGAGGCAAGCAGATAGGCTGCCAATACCTGTTTCTGCAAACGTCCGTCGGCATATAGATGGTCGCCCACAAGTTGTCGCAAGCTCTCCATAAGCGGCTCCGAAGTCCGCAAAAGGCGCTTGGCCGACGCGTCGCAATCGAATACTTCGATACCACGAGCGCGCAAACGCTGTGCAACGAACGATTTACCGCTGCCGATGCCGCCCGTTAGGGCGATGCGCAAGTGGGGCGATGGGTGCCGAAAATCCATGAATTAGTCTACTTCTGTTCGATGAGGTAGTCCACTTGATTGATTTCCAAGCGCACTTTACGCACTCCCGGAGGTGCTTTTCGCAAGTACAACGTACACTTGTCGGCAGGGTGTTCCACTAGTTCGGCGTAGTTGGCGGCCACCTTAAAAGCATCGGCTGTGATGGAGCGCACACGGCTAACGCCCACGATGAAATGCACTTTCACTTTCGAAGGGAAAGTGCGCAACACCTTGTCGGCTGGCAAGTTCTCGGCCGAAATGGGTACTTCGATGCTTTCTTCGGTAAGCACATCGGGGTATAGGGCCAGTCTAACCACAGACGGAACCATCTTTACGCCCTCTATGCGATGCAATTCAACGGTTTCGACGATGGTGTCCGAGAAGTTCGTGATGTTCAAGTCTTCTGTGCGAACCTCTTTTATGCTGTCTAGAGCCTTATTGCTGGCATACACCGTAACAAACTGCGGGAAGAACTTGTAGTCGGCCAAATAACGTTGGTCGCCTGGCTTGATGGTTCCCGCTAGACGTATGGGAACGCGCTTACTTTGGCCGTAGTTGAAGAAAAACTCCAACCGCTCTGGCTTTACCGCCACTATCTTGGTTGAGCCAGACAGCTGCGTATAGAGTTGTTTCTGTATGTCGGCGGCAGGTATCACGCCCTTTCCGCGCGACTTGTTGGCGTAATTGGCGAAGTTAAGCACGATGGGTCGCAGCCGTTCGGTATAAAGATAGCCCATGATGGCAAATCCCTTGTCTCTTAAAGTCACCCGCACCACGTCTTCATCGTTAGAGGTTATCACCACATCCTTAGGTAAATTGGCCATGTGAACGGGCACGATGAAGTCTTTCTCGTAGGTTTCGTTAAGGGCGGTGAGCAACCAAAAGCCCCCACTAAGCGCGAGAAAAAACAAAAAAATCAGAAACTCCTTGTTCACAGCACTGAACACGAAGCTCCTGACTATTGAAAAGATCTTTAAGAGCCGAAGCTGTTTCATTGCTTAATTCTTGGTGTCCACAGACTGCAACGAGGCTGGGTCGGCAAACACGTAGTTACGGTCTACGATAACAACCACGCCACGAGCTATTTCCAACTCCACCGTGTTGTTCTCTATGTTGATGCGTTTCACGTCTCCATATACGCCACCGCTAGTTACAACACGTGTGCCTTCTTGCAGTGCGTTTTGGAAGTTGCGTATGGCCTTTTGTTTTTTTTGTTGTGGCCTAATCATGAAGAAATACATGATGGCGAAGATAGCCACCATCATCAAGATGGGCGCGGCAGAGTTGCCGGCAGCTGCTTGTGCAGCCAATACTGTTGTTGAAATCATATTTTAATTGTTGTTTTGTCTTTGTTAATGCGCTAAGCAGAGGCCACCTCGTTTAGGCCTCACCAGCGATATTGTCGGGTTCAATGGGCTGTTGCAGGTCGTTGGTGTCGGCAACAACGTCCGAAACGGGTTCCATTGGCGCGTCCTTTTCGGCATCATCAGGCCCTTCTTGTTGCTCAACGGGCTGCTGCGCATGCTTTTGTTCACCGTTCTTACGCCCATTGTCGAATTGTCTGCGTGGGCGTGGTTCGGGCATTGCCTTCATCATCTGTCCGTGTGCAACCAGTCCGCGGGCAATTGTATCGAGCATGCCGTTGATGTAACCTCCGCTTCGGTGCGTGCTGTAAAGCTTGGCCAGCTCCACATACTCGTTAATTGTTACGCTTACGGGTATGTTGGGGAAGGTAAGCATCTCTGCAATGGCAATCTGCATGATGACAACGTCCATGTAAGCCAGTCGCGAGAAGTCCCAATTTCGCGAGTTCTCACTCATGTATCGCTGATATTGTTCGCCATTAAGGATGGTCGACCTGAATAGTTTTCGGGCGAAGTCCTTGTCTTCCTCGTCCTTATATTCGGGCAACAACTCTTGTTTGGCTTTGTTGGCTGGGTCGAAACGTTTGATGGTTTTCAACACAAAGGTGTCTACAATTTCTTTGTCGTCGTTCCAATACAAGCTTTTCTCTTCGAGCAGTGCGTCAAGGTCCACATTGTTTTGCACCAGTTGCTTATACAACTTGCGCCACAATTCGCGGTCTTCCTCATAGTCGTCGTTTCCGCTTTCCATGTATTCGCGGTAGGTTTCCGACTGTTCTATTTGGTTGCATAGCTTTCTTATCGACTCGATGTCGTCTTCCCAACGCTGTTTCAACGTCTCCATGAAGTCGTTCAGTTGCTTGTTCTCTTCCAATTGCGTAGCAAACTTATTGTACGCGAACTTTGTCGAGGGCACCTCTGTGCCTTCACGCTGCGCTTGTTGCGTCGCGATGTCTACACGATGTCTCTCTTCACGTGTGATTGCCACTATCAACGCCAGCAGGTAATTGTATAGGTCGTATGCCTTTGAAAGACTGAACAGCAGTTCTTTCTCGGCATTATCCATATTTCTATTACCGTTTTGGTAGTATGCATAGGTTAACTGGACAATCTTTATACGTATTAATTCCCTATTTATCATCGTTCCTGTTTTTCTTTATAATATTGTTATGCAAAATTAGGAACTTTCCCACGATTATGCAAGTGTAAAGGGCTTTTTCTACTTTTTTTAATAGCTGACATGTATGCCTTACGAAAACCAGAACAACTTTGTTAACATCTAAGTAACGAACGCTTTATCTAACCCCTCACGGCCACTCCGATGCAAATTTTCAGAAAAACATCTGTTGACAAAATCTAATTGTCATCGGGAAAAGCACAACTCTTAAGTGCTTTTCCCGATGATTTAGCCTCCTAAATATCATTACGAGGTTAATAGCTCACCTCAATAGAGGCAGGGAATATTCTATAAGGGTCGAAGTATTCCATGCAGCTGTTAACCATATCTTGTAAGGTGGGCTTGATGTTTCCGTGATAAAGCTGCTTGCCGTTTACGATAAGTGTTACCGGCTTGCTCATGTCTACAAGCTGCTCGTTAAGGTAAATGCGCAGTTTGCCCCCCTTAGACTGCTGATAACGGCGGTTGAACTTCATTTCAATGCCCCATCGCTGATCTCGCTCAACCGTGGTGTATTCCACGTCGTTGATGTTCATCGTAATGACATTGTCTTTAATCGACATTTCATAGTAGGTGCGTTGTTCCGATGGTCGCACTAGAACCTGCAAGTTGTAGAAACCCGAACGACGACGGCCGTCCATCTCAAAATCTTCCCAAAGAACGGTCTTGGGATAAGGATTTCGGATGAAATTTTTAAGCCACGGGGTTGTTAGGCTATAGTTGATGCTATGCTGCATCCTTTCGAGCAGGTTGATGCGATGCTGAAAGAGCGGGCGATTGTCGGCCGAAAGTGGACGTGCCTGCTGTGCAGAGTCAAAAGCCATTTGCGTGTAGCGCGTGAGGATGTTGCGGTAGAAGCCATCGTCTTCGGCTCCCGTAAGGAATGAAAAGCCAATGTTGGCACAATTCTCCACTGGTGCGTTCTTTAAAGGTTCGCCTCCTGCCATCGGTCCGGCCGCTGCCCAATAGTCTGCATAGAACGAAGCCAGCCGTTGACTGCCATAACCTCCTTCGGATATGCCGAACACGTAAAGGCGGTTGGCATCAACAGCCCCCTCTACAAATGCTTGCCGGATGAGCTTCTCCCAAGCAAACTGCTTAGCCACTTGCCACCAACGATAATAGTTGCCTTCGTTGGGTATTTGGGGAATGAAATAAAGCGAAGGACCATCTTCAAACGAGTTTCCTAGCATCAGCCCAGTTTGCCATTCTTGTTTTTTAGGCCCCGAACCATGTAGGTATAAGAAAAGCGGTAACTGCCCATTGGCCTGGCCTTTTGCACCATAGTAGTAGGGCATAACGGCGTTAGGCTCTAATGTTTGCGGCAGGTTCCACGAACCCTGGCTGCCATTTTGTAGCCTTTGGGGCTTTATGAGTTTCTCTTCCTGTAACTCGCGATTGGCCTCGCACCACGCAGCCCACACCATCTTCTTGGTGTTGGCAACGTCTTTGTCTTTCAGCTGCTGCTGTATGTCGGTAGTATAGTTTGCGTTGCGCGCAAAGTCCTCCTTGCTGTTTTGCTCTGCGTTCAGCTTTGTTCTCAACGTTTGTGCGAAAAAGTGCTTTACCAGCTCTTGTTGTTTTTTTACCATCTCTTGCTGGTTTTTTACCACCTCTTGTTGGTTTTGCGTTTGGTCGCGTGCGCAGCTCATTGTGGCAGACATCGTGAAGGCTGCCGCCATGCTTGCGGCAAGTTTGTTAACGTGTATCATAATGTATAGGTCCGAATTTTACTACTCAGCGTATTTTTTTTGATTTGGGTTGATTGCTTAACCCGCTTATCCTTGCGAACAAGTAGGTTTGGTTATGCTTTAAAGCTATTTATGGTTGTCTACAGCTTTTGCGGGCAAAGGTAAGCATTTCTAAATAATTGTGCAAGCGTAGTTGGCTTATTGGGGTTGATAATCTCGTTTACCTCTACTTAATATCTCCTTAATATCTGTTGATGGCAAATCTTATTATGTCATTTCGGGTTCACTTGGTTACCCTCTTATGGCCATTTGTCTTGTTGAGCAAAACAAACTTTCCTTGGTTGTTGATGAGGTATTTCCGAATTCCTTTGAAAGAAGTGTCTATCTCGTCGACATAAAAGTTGATAAGGGTGATGTGATGGTCGTTATTCATATAGAAAAAACGTTCGGCAGACTCGTATAATCGGTGCACATTGTAGTAACATACTAGATAATCTACAATGCGTTGTTGGCTATCCATCGTAACAAAAACCAAATAATCTACGGGAGCAAACATCTCATCGCCCATCTTGTCCTTATATTTTGAACCGCTTTTATATATGTTGAGCGTATATTTCTTTGTGGAGAATATGGTCTTGCAGTAATAAGCCGAGTCCACAAGGTAGTCGTCGCCAGTTAAATCCTTCCGTGGCACCAAGGGTAACTTGCGTTGAGGGTTGCTTGCAAGCCGCTCGAAGTATTTGTTGTTGGCTGTGGCCGTGCGTTGATAAACGGCATTATTAGCGGTATTCTTCCACTTCTTGATGAAGTGATGCCTCGTGAAATCCACCAAACGCACGTAGGTTTTACCCTTTTCTGCTTGTTTGTTGATAGTTTGGCCGCATATGGACAAACCAGGAAAAAGGAAGAGAATGAATAAGATGAAGTATTTCATTGTTTCTTGGTGATTTTATGTTAAAGACGTCTATGTGCAGAATGTCGTAACACCCAACAGTGTTCTTGTTAGGCGTGTCCTTCTTTTGTTGTTAAATTTTCATTGTCAATCTAAACGCTGCCTTACTTTCCATCAGGTCTTTGGAAGGCATCCTGAAAGCAGAGATACAATAAACCCACTCTTCGTCTTGCCAAGGCCAAAAGTAGGCACCACCGCCCCTTATGGTTTTAGAGCCTTGCACTACATCGGCATGATGTCCTAAATTGGTGGTGAAATCATTAGAACACCACTCTCCCATAAATAGTCCGTATAAGTTAAAGCCGTTACAAGCCAGCTTGTTTAATGAAGAGAAATCCCAACTGAGCCATTTTCCTAACTCTATTTCGTTTGGGAGCGTGTTCCCAAAACAGAAAACGGACTGACTGCCGCCGCGACAGCAATATTCCCATTCCTTTTCATTGGGAATTTCTGCGAGCAAATCCTTTGCAATGGCTTGTGCCAATGGATAATCACAGAAAAAGGGAGCGTGTTCTGTTCCTTCCACTTCAATGTCTTTGTTAAACAGTTCGTTGTATTTCAGTATATGCTTGTTTAGTATGGGGGTGGCGCTGATTAAAAAAGGATTTAGGCTAATTCTTTGTACAGGTTGCATCTCTTCTGGTGTTATGTTGGGACATTTGGCTAATTTCAGAATATGTTCTAGTTCCTTTTCAGAAAGGCCCATACAATAGTTTCCACCAGGTATATAAACAAATAATATACCCGTATCTCTTTCTTCGAACAGGGGCAAGTTAAACTTCCCCTCGTGGTTGTTGGGCAAGTAGGATAGCCTTGCGCCAAACTTACGTTCAATTTGCTCAACTATTTTTCTGTGGTCTGTACGCATTGGGTGTTTACTAGATGGTCGGTGTTGTTGCTTATGTTTTTTCCTTCCTTGTTCTTTTTGTTGCTTGTAGAATTAACCAGCACATGCAAAGTTATTAAATCTTTTTTGTAGAACCCATATTTTGGTGTTTGAAAATAATGATGTTTTGTCTTGTTTTTGGTTGGATTTTTAACATTATGAGTGCCCTTAAAGTCCACCAACCGCTCACCTTGCCGCAAAAAATCGATTCTCGCGAGGGTTTGTATTGATGCAAAAAGGGGGTTGTATGTGAAAACGACAAAATGAATTTTTATTTAAAACAACTGCCATTTGCACCCGTTTAGGATGTGTTTATTGCTGAATTTACTGTAATATGCCGCAAAACGCGGTGCATTTTGGTGCAAAACGCACTGCGTTTTGATGCTAAATACAGTGCGTTTTGATGTTAAATGCAGTGCGTTTTGATGCTAAATGCAGTGCGTTTTGGTGCTAAATGCAAGGTGAAATGCTGCTAAATGCGAGACGAAAAGCATAAAAATGCGCTGAAATGGTATAAATAAAACCCTCTCGATTTGTTGGAAATATGGCTGAAAAGGGCAAAATGATCGTCAAAAAGTGGGGTTTTAGGGGGTAAAAAGTGGGTAATTGGCCTTGAAAAATTACGAGTTGGCGATCAAAATAGAAAGGCAAAATGGTGCAAAATGCAGGTTTTGTTCTTAAAAATAGACAAAACAAGCGATGTGGAAGGGTGGAAATAGTGGCAAATTACCTACTTTTTAGCCAATATTCTCGCTAGAACGGAGTGAAAAATTGAGTGGTGTTGTAAAATAAAAAATAACATTTTAAGTTTTTGGGTTGATGAGTTTTTTGGTTGACGGGTTTGTAAGTTGATGGGTTTGTAGGTTTATGAGTTCATCAGTTTTTATTTAGTTCATAAGTTCATGAACTTTTTTGCTGAGTGTTTAAGTTCATGGGGTGGTCTGTTTACAAGTTTGAAAGTTCATAGGCATGTGTGTTGTATTCGTACGCGAGTAGGGGAAGATAGTTTTTCATGTTGAGGAAAACAAGGAGGTAATGAGAGCTTTTGTGCCAGCTGCCACGTTGCGTTTGGTACACCATAAACATCTAGATGCACTGCTGTAAGTCGCTAGCACTCTTCGTCACCCTCTTCTTCCAGTTCGTTTATGAAGTTCAAGAAACTGCTTGACAGGTGTTTTACGGAACTGTCTGTAAACTCCCCTAAGTCCATCAGCAACAAAACCACTTCGTTTGTCTCCAAGTCTATTGCGAAGTAATTCCCTCCCCAGTCCACGGCGAAGGGCAAGTATCTTTTCGGGATGCCCTTGTCTGTGAGTTTTAAATAGCTTTTGAGCACATCTAAATTGCCCAATTCATCGCTTGGATAGTTTATGGGAATGAAAAAACTCACTTCTACAAACCCCTCATCTTCTTCTATATAGAAATAGCTTTTGTCTGCAACACCTCCGTTAGCATGCAGGTATAAGTTCGTAAAATCGGCGGGCAAGCGCATGCCTAACGTTTTTTCTAGGGCAGCGATGTCTGCCAATGTAAGTGGTTTTGATGATTTAGTAAACATATATATCGTCTGTTTAAGTGTGTGCGAAATGGTTCAAGCTTTGGGTCTAGTTCAAGGAAGAGGCTGTTGCTGAATATGGCTTAAGCAAGTCTGAGGCTGTTTTTTGAAGACTTTCCTTAACTTTTAGGTTGATGTGGGGTATCATTCGCTTGCCCAATGAAAGGGTGGGGCGTTATGTTAAGCAGGATAATACCGCGTATAACCTAAAAGACAAGGGGGGATAACCGATAGCGTAGCCGTATTTAGTGGTCAAATTGCATAGGAACACGACCTAAAGCGTGCGCCTTTTGACTTTGGATGCAAGGCTCGAGTCGCCATCCGTTACGGCTGCACTTGCGTATTGGCGTGCGGAACCTCTTCCACATGGTCTGCGTATTGCGCTGCGATTTGGAAAGTGACTGTTTAATGGTTCTCGTGATTTACCCGTTTGGCGGCTGTTTTGTGACACGCTTTGGTGGCGTTTTGTTTGCTGTTAAGGCCTAATGTGGGGCGTTAAGCGTTCTTGGCGAGGTGATTTTTAGCACAAAGTCGTGCGTTGCAAAGTACTCGTTGTGGTGAAAAATGCGTTTTAAGGGCATAGCCCTAGTACACTTCCATTCCCCAATGGCGACTTTACAAAACACGCCTTGTGCGTTATTGTTGTTGCGTTGAGGGCGGGGTGGGTTACATCACGCCCCTTTCGCGCAGTTTCAATTGCCAGTTCCAAGCCGAACGCAAGGTGTCTTCAAGACTGGTCTCGGCCTTCCAACCAAGCACGGTGTTGGCTTTGTCGGGGTTGGCCCACACCTTTTCGATGTCGCCTTCGCGACGTGGGGCGTAACTCCAATTAACCTTTACGCCCGTGGCCTTTTCGAATTTGTCTACCACTTCGTATGTGCTGACGCCACGACCAGTACCCACGTTGAAGTATTCAATTGGCTCGGTGTCCATGTCTAGCACCCTTTGCATGGCTTTAACATGTGCCTTTGCAAGGTCTACCACGTAGATGTAGTCGCGAATACATGTGCCGTCGGGCGTGTCGTAGTCGTTTCCAAATATCTTCAACTCTTTCCTGATGCCCATCGCTGTTTGCGTAACGAAGGGGATGAGATTGTTGGGAACGCCGTTGGGAAGTTCGCCGATGAGTGCCGAAGGGTGCGCGCCGATAGGGTTGAAGTAGCGAAGGATGACGCTCTTGATGGGTGCGCCGCTGTGAATGTAGTCGCGGATAATCTCTTCGTTAATCTGTTTGGTGTTGCCGTAAGGGCTGCAAGCCTCTTGGATGGGTGCATCTTCGGTTACGGGAAGATGCTCTTTGGTGGGCTGGCCGTACACCGTGCAGCTTGAAGAGAAGATGAAACCCTTTACGCCATATACAGGCATCAGTTCTAATAGGTTGAGCAACGACACGGTGTTGTTGCGATAATAAAGCAGCGGTTTTTCAACACTTTCGCCCACAGCCTTGGATGCGGCGAAGTGGATGATGCCTTTGATGTCCTTGTACTTGGCAAACACGGCCTCCAAGGCTTGCTTGTCGCAGCAGTCTACCTCCTCGAAAGCAGGTCTGATGCCCGTAATTTGTTCGATGCCGTCTACAACATCGGCGTTAGAGTTCGACAAGTTGTCTACGATAACCACATCGTAGCCGGCTTGTTGCAACTCCACGGTGGTATGCGAACCGATAAATCCTGTTCCGCCTGTTACTAAAATTGTTTGTTTCATTGTGTTGGAGTTATATTTTTGTGTAATGTTTCAAGTTTATGAGTGGACTAGTTGACGAGTTGACAAGAAGACAAGTTAACTAGTTAACAAGAACATGAGTTGACGAGATAACCAGTTGACGAGCTTAACAACCTTACAGGTTAACGAGCATCTGTGCCACGTTGTTCTTAGTATTGCCTTTCGCCAAAGATGTTTGTTCCCACGCGAACCATCGTACTCCCGCATTGCAGGGCGATGGAGTAATCGTGGCTCATGCCCCAACTACGTTCTTTAAAGGCATCGTTGTGGGCGAAGTATTGGCTTTTAATCTCGTCGAAAAAACGCCAAGCGGTGATCATTTCGGCACGAATTTGCTCTTCGTCGTCAACGTTCGAGGCCATCGTCATCAGTCCGCAGATACGCACATGGCTTAGCTCGCGCCACTCGCCGCTGGCCAACATCTCGCGACAGGCATCGGGCGTGAAACCATATTTGGTTGCTTCTTGGGCTACATGCAGTTCAAGTAGCACGTCAATAACGCGGCCGCACTTCTCGGCCTGCTTGTTAATCTCGCGCAAAAGCCTCATGCTGTCCACCGCTTCAATCATGTCGATGTAGGGCGCGATGTACTTCACCTTATTGGTTTGCAGGTGTCCGATGAAGTGCCAGGCAATGTCTTTGGGCAGTTCTGCGGCCTTTCGGCTCAGCTCTTGTTCTTGACTTTCGCCGAAGATGCGTTGGCCTTGCTCGTAGGCGGCCATCAGTTCTTCGTTGGGATGGAACTTACTCACCGCCACGAGTCGCACGTGGGGTGGCAAACTCTGCACCACGCGTTTCAAGTTTCCTGCCACATCGGTAGCCATTATTCAGCCTCCTTGGTGTTTTGGTTGTCCTCTTCGTATTCGGGTTTGTCGTTGGCGGCGGCTTTTTGCGTTATTGCCACATGCTCGTACACGTCCATAATGAGCGTTTCGGTAACGCTGGCAATGTCGTATGTAATCATGGTGTTGCCCATAACGCTGTCTATATGCTTTACCGCACCTTGCAAACTGGCTGCTTGCACGAGGTAGTTAACGTTCGAACGCTTTTCCTTTTCGGTCTTTTCGTCTAGCGTAATAAATTGCAGTTTGGCCTTATACCACTTGTCGTCGTTGTCGTTTTCGCTGAAAAACACCTCGTGATAAGGAGCGGGTTTGATGCCCGTAATCTTGAAGTCGCCAGCGATAAAGGCTGACATCTCTTCGATGATGGCGTTCTCTGCCTCGGTAAAGCTCAGTGCATCTACCACGTATTGTTCGGTAATGGGTTTCAACGTGCCATCATCCATCGTCTTATCGTACCTGATTTTGGTTTCAAACCAGTCTGCAGTTCTTTGTCTCATGCTGTTTCTTTTGCTATTGATTTTATTGGCAAAAGTAACAAATTAATCCGTAAGGCACAAAAAAAATGCGCCTTAATCAAATAAAACTTACGATGTAGGCATTGCTTTTCGATTAAATTAAATAACTTTGCATGTCACCATAAAACTAAATAATTATGCCTGAAATATCTGTTCGCGGATTGGAAATGCCCGAGTCGCCCATTAGAAAACTCGCTCCGTTGGCTGTTGCTGCAAAGGCCAGAGGAACCAAAGTTTATCATTTGAACATCGGACAACCCGACTTACCTACGCCGCAAGTGGGTCTCGACGCCTTGAAGAACATCGATCGCACGGTACTTGAATACTCTCCCTCGCAGGGTTATCAGTCGTACCGGGAGAAACTCACCACTTATTATAATAAATATGGCATCGACGTAATACCCGACGACATCATCGTGACCACGGGCGGTTCCGAGGCCGTGTTCTTTGCTTTCATGGCCTGTCTGAACCCTGGCGATGAAATCATTATACCCGAACCGGCCTACGCTAACTACATGGCCTTCGCCATATCTGCCGGTGCAACCATCCGAACCATCACCACAACGATTGAAGAAGGCTTTGCGCTGCCCAAGGTAGAAAAGTTTGAAGAGCTGATAAACGAGCGCACAAAGGGCATCCTTATCTGCAATCCCAACAACCCAACAGGCTATCTGTACACGCGTAACGAGATGAACCAGATACGCGATTTGGTGAAGAAATACGACCTTTACCTGTTCTCCGACGAGGTGTATCGCGAGTATATCTACACTGGTTCGCCCTACATCAGTGCCTGCCACCTGGAAGGAATAGAGAACAACGTGGTGCTTATCGACTCTGTTTCCAAACGTTATTCCGAGTGCGGGGTGCGTGTTGGCGCGCTTATCACGAAGAACGCCGAGGTGAGGGCGGCCGTGATGAAGTTCTGTCAGGCCCGACTTTCGCCGCCGTTGCTGGGGCAAATCGTGGCCGAAGCATCGCTCGATGCCCCCGACGACTATTACCGCAGCGTGTACGAAGAGTATGTGGAACGCCGAAAATGCCTTATTGATGGGCTGAATAACATACCTGGTGTGTTCTCGCCCATCCCTATGGGAGCCTTTTACACCGTGGCCAGACTGCCCGTTGACGATTGCGAGAAGTTCTGTCGCTGGTGTTTGGAAGAGTTTAACTACGAAGGCGAAACGGTGATGATGGCTCCTGCCGCAGGCTTTTACACCACTCCAGGTGCAGGATACAACGAAGTGCGCATTGCCTATGTACTGAAACGAGATGACCTGAAACGTGCGTTGGTGATATTGCGCAAGGCTCTCGAAGTATATCCTGGGCGTGTAGACACTTTAAAGGTGAAAGGGTGAAAAAATGGCTACGCCCATCAACCCATCAACTCGTTAATTCGTAAACTTATCAACTTGTGAACTTACCTTTCTTCCTTGCCAAGCGCATTTACACCAATAACACCGACAAAACGCGGGTAGACCGCCCAGCCATACGCATTGCTATTGCTGGCGTAGCCGTGGGTTTAGCGGTGATGTTGGTGTCGGTGAGCGTTGTTTTTGGCTTTAAGCATACCATTCGTAACAAGGTGGTTGGCTTTGGTAGCCACATACAAGTGGCCAACTTCATGACCCTTCAAGCATCCGAACAATACCCCATACAGATGGGCGACTCGATGTTGAAGGTGTTGCGGGCCATCCCTGGCGTGCGCCATGTTCAGCGTTTTGCCATAAAACAAGGCATACTTAAAACCAATAACGACTTTCTTGGCGTGGCTTTCAAGGGCATTGCGGCCGACTACGATACCACTTTCATTCACCAAAACCTCGTTGCGGGTGCCATTCCGCATTTCTCAGATAGTGTGGGGAAGCAACAAGTGGTGATTTCGCAGGCCATTGCCGACCAACTGAACCTTAAATTGGGCGACAAGGTGTTTGCCTACTTCATCGACAACACGGGTGTAAAGGCAAGGCGGTTCAGCGTTGCGGCCATCTACCAAACCAACCTTTCGCAATACGATAAGGTTACGTGTTTCATCGACCTATATACTGCGGTGAAACTAAACGCGTGGGAACCCGACCAAGCTAGCGGTGCCGAACTAACAGTCAACGATTTCGACCGACTTGATGACACGGCTGCGCGTGTGGTAAACAAGGTGAACCGCACGATTGACAGATATGGCGAAACCTATTCGTCGCAAACCATACAAGAGATGAACCCGCAGATATTCTCATGGCTCGACTTGTTGGACCTTAACGTATGGATTATTCTCGGACTGATGTTATCCGTTGCTGGCGTCACCATGATTTCGGGTTTACTCATCATTATTTTAGAGCGTACGGCCATGATAGGCATCCTTAAAGCCGTAGGTGCGCGCAATGTAACCATCCGCCGCACCTTTCTTTGGTTCGCGGTGTTTACCATTGGCAAGGGAATGCTTATAGGAAACCTCATCGGCTTGGGGCTTATCGCCCTGCAACACTACACGGGGTTGGTGAAGTTAAACCCCGCCACCTACTATGTTAGCACGGTTCCCGTAGAGTTCAACTTGCTTGTATGGCTTTTACTCAACGTGACCACGCTGCTCATCAGTGTCTTTGTGCTTATCGCGCCCAGCTATTTGGTGTCGAAAATAAATCCTGCAACATCAATGAGATACGAATAAGGAAAGGTGAAAAGGCGTTAGCCATCTTTTCACCCTTTCACCTTTACTCATCGTCCATCGCATCCCAAAAGTCTCTATCGAGTTTCATTACTTTGAAAACCCTTTCTTCTTGCAGACCTAGTCCGCACTCGTACATGTATTCAGTGAGTTGCGTACCGTTAATCAAGATGATAGTTGGCGAGCCATTAAGACTTTCAACATACTCTATCGCACCTTTGGTAAAGTCGGAAGTAGTAATGAACACCCCCTTTTTAGATGGCGTTCCAGCAACTGCGCCCACGAAAGCCTGCACTTCATTGCGCCCAACATGGTTGTGTGCGGCATACCGTTTGGCTTGAATGGAAATATGATTAAAGCCAAGCACGTCTTCTTTAATGATGCCGTCGATACCTCCATCGTTAGAAAGCCTGGTAACGATGCCAGCATTTTTAATCTCACCGCCGTAGCCCATAGCCTGCAACAATTCAACAACCAGCCTTTCAAACGCTTGTGGCTTTTTGCTTAAAATCGTTGCTAGGACGTCTGCCTGTATCGACTGCTTGATGTTTTCGTACGATTCGTTCAGTTCTTCTTGTGGTGTTAGCTCCTCATTGGCTGCTATCACAATGGTTTCTGTAGTCTTATCCTCTGCTGCCTTTTGGGGTTTGTTTACCGCATCGTTTACATACCTGTTTATCTCTTCCTCGTTGTGTGATGTAATCATCTCCTTACCTTTCTGGCTGATTACGTAATCGCCCTTTTGTGGTCTTTCAACCAGTTTGGCAATGAAGAGGTAACTCAAAGCCCAAGAAATGCGGTCGCGAAATATCTTCCCATTGCCAGAGGCATAACTAGCATTCACCTCTTCTTCGCTAAGATTAAAATGTTTTGCCAGTGGAGCTTGCAAATCTTTTGCCCGCATAACGCCACCTGCATATAACTCTTTAAGTATCTGTATGCGTATTTGTTGAAACGTTGGTATCATATAAACAGATTGTTGGTAAATAATTATGGATGCAAAAATAACAAAATAAACGTAGTTGTGCAATATTTAAGTAGGCTAATCTGTAAGTAGTAAGTAGTAAGGTAGTAAGTAGTAAGTAGTAAGTAGTAAGGTAGTAAGGTAGTAAGGTGGTAAGTAGTAAGTAGTAAGTAGTAAGTGGTAAGTAGTAAGCGGTAAGTAGTAAGTAGTAAGTGCTTATGTCTCAAACTGCGACTAGGCAGGAAACATTCTATGCTATCTCTACAAGTTGAGAAGCGGCTGTCAGTGGCAGACTACTTCTCCGTTTCCATGATATCGTCTCCGTTGGCCATGAGCAGCATGCCCTGCAACCGCTCGTGCTGGCGGGCGTAAGCGTACGTGCTTTCCATCAAGTTTCCCGTGCAGGTGTATGCAATATAAATAAATTTGTCTGATTTTCGGTGAGAAATTTAACATTATGAGTGCCCATTTTGATTACCAACCGCCCACCCTGCCGCAAAAAAACGATTCTCGCGAGGGTTTGTTTTGATGTAAAATGGGGCAAGCTTGCGAATGCGGCAAAATGAATTTTTATTTATAATAGCCGTCGTTTGCACCCATTTTGGGGCTATTTGTTGCTAAATGCAGTGTGTTTTGGTGCTAAATGCGTTGCGTTTTGGTGCTAAATGGAGTGCGTTTTGATGCTAAATGCAGTGCGTTTTGGTGCTAAACGCAAGCTAAAATGCCGCAAAATGCGGTGCGAAATGGTGCAAAATGCACAGCGAAAAGCATAAATATCCGCTTTAATGGTATAAATAAAACCCCTTCGAGGCATGAAACGCATGGCTAAAAAGGGCAAAATGGCCATCAAGAAGTGGGGTTTTAGGGGCTAAAAGCGGGTAATTGGACTTAAAAAAATACGAGCTGGCGGCCAAACTAGAAAGGCAAAATGGTGCAAAATGCAGGTTGTATTCTTAAAAGTGGACAAAGCGAAAGATGTGAAAGGTTAAAAATAGTAGCCATTTTCCTACTTTTCAGCCTATATTTTCGCTAGAACGGAGTGAAAATTAGAGCGATGTTGTAAAATAAAAGATAATAATTTAAGGTTTTGTGCTGGTGGGTTGATGTATTAGGGAGTTGTTGGGTTATCAGCCTGTGGGTTTGTTTGTTCAATGCTTCGTACATGAAAGGAGTGTTTGTGTTGGCATCACCAAGATAACAAACTCCTCTCAATTTATTGAAACATTAAAAGTAAAGACGGCCTCATGGTTTAATTTGAACGAAAAAACTAATGGCATCTGTTGTTTATAGTCAAACAGAATTACTTTTGGAAAATGGTTGTTAGACGAATGGTAAGACGTGCGTAGCATGGCATCCATAAACCCTTACGCAGAGGGAAAGGAGCACATTTTATTTGTCTACGATGCACCTATGGCTTTCCAAATCCATTTCTGTTTGACTATAAATCTAGCGGTTGTAGCCTCACCAAAGCGTGTGTGGTGATATTTAGTACAATCAATAGGCCGCTAAATATCATGCTGCTTCGGCAGCGAAACTACATCTCTCCGTTACGCTTTCTTTATATAATGGCGTGTTCGGGCTTTTCTCTAACACGTCAATAAATGGTTGCCACAGTTGGCGTTCGCCATCTGCGCTTACACCGAAAAGCGGGTAACGACAAGAAAAATGTTTTTCTATCTTCCTTTGTTTACAAAAGATAAGGCACTCTTGCTTAATTTTTAATATCTTTGCATGAGCATTGAGGAGCTAAAAACTTTCAGTAAAGGCTAATCGTGCTTTGTCGCTTCTCCTTTCTCTTTCCGTGCTATGGCAACAGAAGGGCTATCCCCCGCTTGCCTAGGCCATGCACCTCTGCCGCACAGACAAGGCATGAAGGAGTTTTGAACACAATAAAGAACGAATAAAAATAAGACGATGACAAATACCGAACTCAAAGACCTCGAGGCCCGACTTTGGCAGTCTGCCGACATGCTGCGCGCTGGTGCACACCTTGCTGCCAACAAGTACAGCCAACCCATCCTTGGTCTTATCTTCCTTCGTTATGCCGATGTGCGTTTCAAGCAGCATAAGGAAGAGATAGATGCGGCGTATAACCAGTGTAAGGGCACACGCATGGAGCGTAGCTATAAGGAGATAGCCATCGAGAAGTGTGGCTTCTTCTTGCCCGAATGTGCTTATTTTGATTATCTTAATGATGCCCCCGACGATGCCCAAAAGGCGTTGCTGGTAAAGGCTGCGATGGAGGCTATTGAACAGGAAAACCCTCCTATGGATGGGGTGTTGCCAAAAGAGGTTTACGGACAGCTGGTGCCAGAGGAGGAACCCGAACTGCTGAGTCGCATCGTACGTGTGTTTAAGGACATTCCAGAGAACATCGGCATCGACATCTTCGGGCAGATTTACGAATACTTCTTGGGTAACTTCGCCCTTGCCGAAGGTCAGGGAGGGGGAGCTTTCTACACACCCGCCAGCGTAGTACAGTATATGGTTGAGGTGTTGCAGCCCGCCACTGGCGACAAGAAGTTTCTAGACCCGGCCTGCGGTTCGGGCGGTATGTTTGTTCAGGCGGCACGTTACATGCACCGCCACAATGCCACCAACGACCAGATGATGCACTTTCGCTGCTATGGTGTGGAGAAAGAACCCGACACGGTGAAGTTGGCAAAGATGAACCTATTGCTCAACAACGTGCGTGGCGAGATTACAGAGGCCAACTCTTTTTATAGCGACCCTTACAATGCCTTCGGGCAGTTTGATTATGTGATGGCTAACCCGCCGTTTAATGTAGACGAGGTGGTGGTTGAGAAGGTTACAGACGATGCCCGCTTTAACACCTATGGCGTGCCTCGCAACAAAACAAAGACGGCGAAGAAGGGAACAGACAAGAAAGAGACCGTGCCCAATGCCAACTATCTATGGATTGGCTATTTTGCCACAGCCCTTAACGAGCAAGGTAAGGCAGCACTTGTTATGGCAAACTCTGCCAGCGATGCAGGAGGTAGCGAACTGGAGATACGTAAGAAGATGATTGAGCACGGCATCATCAGCCAGATGGTTACCCTTCCCAGCAACATGTTCTCTACCGTAACGCTGCCTGCCACGCTGTGGTTTTTCAATAAGCAGCGGCCAAAGAAAGACGAGATACTATTTATTGATGCACGAAACATCTTTACGCAGGTAGACCGTGCACACCGAAAGTTTTCAGAAGAACAGGTGAAAAACCTCGGTATTATCTCTCGCCTTTACGAGGGCAACACCGATGCTTTCTGGGCATTGGTTGAGGAGTATAAGGCAGAAGGCAAGCAGAGCGAGGCCGACTGGCTGTTGGAACGCTGGCCAGATGGCCAGTATCAAGACATTGTTGGCCTGTGTAAGGTGGCGAAACTTGAAGGCGAAGACGGCATCATCGACAACGATTATAGCCTTAACGCAGGACGATATGTGGGCGTGGTGATTGAAGACGACGGAATGACCGAAGAGCAATTCCGCACCGAAATGCTGTCGCTAAACTCGGAGTTTGCTAAGCTGTCGGCTGAAGCAAAGGAGTTGGAGTGTGAGATCGAAAAGAATTTAAAGGAGTTGTTGGGGGAGTAGAAGAATATGAAAGAGAGAATTGGGAAATATTATAATGTTATTTCTGGATATGCTTTTAAGTCTTCCGACTTAAAGGATAGTGCTGATATTCCTATAATCAAGATCGGTAATATAAGTAATGGACGAAATGTCATCTTTGAGAATATGCAATATGTTAATCTTGAATTCCTCACTATTGATGAAAAATATCACATAGAATATGGTGATGTTTTAATCTCATTAACAGGAAGTCATATCAATCAGCCAAATTCAATGGTTGGAAGAGTCTGTCGTAATTACGATAAGCAAACATATCTCCTTAACCAAAGAGCAGGAAAAATCTTTGCTAAAGAAAATGCTTCTACAGATTATATTTTTTATGCTCTACTTACAAAAGCAATGAAAGAATCAATTGTTAGTAGAGCATATGGAGCAGCTAATCAAGTGAATGTTAGTCCGTCTGCTATAATGAGTATCAAATGGGATTTCCCCTCTCTCCCCATCCAACAGAAGATAGCCTCTATCCTCTCCGCCTACGACCGCCTTATCGAGAACAACACTCGTCGTATCCGTCTGTTAGAGCAGATGACAGAGAACCTTTATAAGGAGTGGTTCGTCCGTTTCCGATTCCCTGGACACGAGAAAGTAGAAATGGTAAAATCAAAATTTGGCCGAATCCCTTCTAATTTCAATATTATTAAAATGCAAGATGCATTTGATTCTTATGTTGGTGGTGGCTGGGGGCAAGAAGATATGTCCGAAGACTTTTCAGAAGAAGCAAGTGTAATTAGAGGTGCTGATTTCCCTAAAGTCTGGCAATACGATATTTCAACGTGTCCACGACGTTTTCATAAGAAAAGTAATTATCGTTCACGCCAATTAGAAGATGGAGATATTGTAATGGAAATATCTGGCGGAACATCAGAACAGCCAGTAGGAAGAAATATTCTTGTAACTCAATCCTTAATAGATAGATTTGATAATGGTAAAGTAATATGTGCAAGTTTCTGTAAGTTGATAAGGCTAAAAAAAGATGTTATATCACCCTTTTTCTTTTACTATTGGATGAAATCCTTATATGATACAAGAATAATCAATAGATTTCAGCTTCAATCAACAGGTATAATAAACTTTAAATTTGAGCTTTTCTTAAGAAAAGGTGATATTATGCTTCCACCTATGAGTGTAATGAACTCTTTTGAAAGTCATGTAGTTCCTATTCATAAGGAAATGAATAAACTTGCACAGCAAAACCAACTCCTCACTCGCCAACGCTATCTTCTTCTTCCCCGTTTGATGAGTGGCAAACTTGAAGTAAAATCTTAATCAGACCATTATATTATGAGTTCGTTTATCAGTGAAGACGATATAGAGCAGGCTCTCTGCACCCGACTATCGCAACCAGAGCTTGGATGGAAACGCATAACGTGTGACCCCAGTGTGGAGGCACAAGATGATGTTAGTAAGACGGGGCGACGCAATGCGGCGGAATGTGTCTTACCCGCAGTGCTCCTTAATGCCTTAGAACGACTTAACCCGCAGATTGATAAGGGCATCTTAGCGCAGGTGGTAGCCGACTTCCGTAAAAACTATACGGGTACGGATATGGTAGATACCAACTATAAGTTCTACAACCAGCTGCGCAATGGCATCAACGTAAAGGTAAAGAAGAATGGCAAAGAAGACTTTGACATCGTTCGCCTGATAGACTTTGACCACGTAGAGAACAACGACTTCCACTGTGTTAACCAAATGTGGATAAAGGGGCGGTTTCGTTATCGTCGCCCCGATGTGCTCTTGTTTGTTAATGGTTTGCCCGTGGTGTTCATCGAATTGAAGAACTCCACCGTAAAGATAAAAGAAGCCTACGAAAAGAATCTTGTTAGCTATCGTAAGGATATACCCAATATCTTTGCGCTAAACCAGATATGCGTACTATCAAATGGTATGCAAACGAAGTTGGGCGCATGGGATGCAGGCTATGAGTTCTTCTTTGAGTGGTTGAAGGTAAACGACGAACACGAGAAACTAGACCGTGAGCACATAGCCCACTACGGCCTTTCGATAACCAACCTTATTGATGGCCTTTTGCGCAAGGAACGCCTGCTGGACTATATCGAGAACTTTATCTTCTTCGACAATAAGCGCGTGAAGATTATCGCTAAGAACCACCAGTATCTGGGTGTTAACAATTTGATGCGAAGCGTGGAGCGACGAGAAGAACTGAAAGGCAAGCTGGGTGTTTTCTGGCATACGCAAGGTTCGGGTAAGAGCTATTCGATGGTGATGTTCGTACGAAAGGTGAGGCGCAAGCTAAAGGGCAACTTCACCTTCCTCGTTGTTACCGATAGAGACGACCTCGACACACAAATACATAAAGCCTTTGTGCGCAGTGAAGTTATCGGCATCAAGGAAGAGTGCCAGCCAAAGAATGCAGCCCAGCTGCGTGAGTTCCTCGGTGGTAACAAGCCGATGGTGTTTACACTGATACATAAGTTTCAGTATGACAAGACCGAGAAATACCCTTTGCTCTCCACACGCAACGACATCTTTGTATTGGTGGACGAGGCACACAGAACACAGTATAAGCAGTTGGCAGAGAATATGCACACAGGTTTGCCCAACGCAAACTATATCGCCTTTACCGGAACACCTTTGCTGGGTTCAAAGCGACTAACCAATCAATGGTTTGGCGACTATGTGTCGGAATATAACTTTGCGCAAGCCATAGCAGACGGTAGCACGGTGGACTTGTTTTATAGCCGACGAGTGCCAGAGGTACAACTGGAAAACAACTGGCTGGACACCGACATCGATAAGATAGTGGAGGAAGAGGAGCTTAACGATAGAGAAAGAGAACGCTTAGAAAACTCGTCCTCGCGTATCTTGGAGGTTATCAAGCGCGACGGCCGCCTTGACCGTATAGCACAAGACATAGCTCACCATTTTCCAAGGCGAGGCTTCTTGGGAAAGGGTATGGTGGTTAGTGTGGATAAGTACACGGCAGTGAAGATGTACGACAAGGTGCAACACTATTGGGCAGAAGAAAAGAAAGCCCTTGTAAAGGAGCGCAACGCAGCCAAAACGAAGGAAGAACGCGACGAGCTGACGGCACGACTGGAATATATGAACCGGGTGGAGATGGCTGTGGTAATTAGTGAAGAGGCCGACGAGGATGAGAAGTTTAAGGCGCAAGGCTTAGACATTAGCTTCCATCGCAAAAAGCTAAACGAGATAACACCAGAGGGAAAGGATATAGAAGACCGCTTTAAGGACAAGGACGATAGCTTGTGTCTGGTTTTTGTGTGTGCCATGTGGCTCACGGGCTTTGACGTTCCTTCGCTCTCAACCCTTTATCTTGACAAGCCCATGAAGGGGCATACGCTGATGCAGGCTATTGCACGCGCCAACCGTGTGTTCCCTGGTAAGAGCTGCGGTATCGTGGTAGACTATGTCAATGTGTTTAAGTACATGCAGCAGGCACTGTCAGACTATGCCTCAAATGGAGACGACGGAACAGACTTCCCTGCAAAAGACATAACGCTGTTGATGGCCAACATTGACAGCTGTATCGAAGCTTGCGACTTGTTTTTACAAGACTTAGGGATAAGGTTGGACAAGATTATAGCCAATGACGATACGCTTGACAAGCTGGAGAACTTGCGGCAGGCATACGACAAAATACTTGAGAAAGACGAAAGTAAAATAAGGTTTAAGGTGATGAGCAACCTTGTGATGAACCTGCATGATGCAGCAAAACCCGAAATCTTTGAACTTGGATGGAAGAACGAGAAGTTTTCTCCACTGAGTTATCTCAACGGATTATTCTGCAACAGAATAGATGACGAGAAGCTAAGGAGGGCAAAAGAGAAGATGACTTATACGCTGGACGACAGCGTTACGGTAATGGTTGAGGAAGACATGCCCCAATATCGTATTCATCAAAGTAAGGTGATTGACCTGAGTAAGCTGGATATAGAGCGCATTCGTAAGGCTATCAATACAGCACCTTATAAGGCGATGGAGATTGAGAACCTTCGCCGCTTTATAGAAACAGCCTTGAAACAGCTGATAAAGAAGAACCGTACGAGGGTGCCGTTCTCGCAAAGATACAAGAATATCATTGACACTTACAATGCAGGCGGAACGGAGAATGAGGACTATTATGAGAAATTGTTGCAGCTGATTGATGAACTAAAAACAGAACAAGGACGCTCTACGGATATGGGATTAAAGGAAGAAGAACTTGAAATATACGACCTACTTGTACAAGGCCGAAAGCTAACCAAGAATGAAGAGAAGGCGGTTATCCTCGCTTCTAAAAATCTGTATAACAAATTGATGGAGGAAAAAGAAAACCTATTGATTGTTGACTGGTATAAAGACCCACAGCCAAAGACAAGGGTGTTGGGACTGATACAGCGGTCGCTCGACAAGGATTTGCCAAATACTTACGACAGAGAGGCGTTTTCTAATAAGACCAACCTGCTGCTAGACCACTTTGTAGATATGGCAGTGCAGGGTTATGGTTGGATTGCATAATGGTTTACTCCAATCGGTTGTTAGTGCCTTACCGATGTGTGTGAGTCGATATTTGGCGCAACGAGAAACGTAAACAGCCAGTGCGCTACATGTTCTGTTGAAGCGCAAAAGGTTCGTTTTTTAAGGTCTTGGGCAAAGCAACGGTAATCACATCCCCATTTTTTTGCATTTTAAGGCGTTGGCCAGTGCCAAGTAATTGCACGCTCTTAGGCGCATTGCCCTTCCATTGTAGCGAGAGAGGACGTGTCTCATTGTCTTTAAGTGCGTAGATGGCATAGCGTGTTTTGCCGTCTTTGCTGGCAGTAAACCACAGCTGTTTGTCATTATATATCGGTGTCGTGGTGGTGTTGTATATCGCTTTTCCATATCGGTTGAGCCATTGTCCAATTTCGATGAGTCGTTTTTCGGCTTCAGGCTCAATCAATCCTTGCGGCGTAGGCCCAACGCCTAGCACCAAGTTTCCGCCCTTAGCCACAATCTCTGCCAAGATGTTTACCACCGCGTGAGGGCTTTTCCAAGTGGGATTGGGCACCCATCCCCAGTCGTTGCTAAGCGTAATGCAGCTTTCCCAGGGATAGTTCAGTTGTGTTTCGGGGATGGTTCGTTCGGGTGTTTGGTAGTTTTCAAACTCGCCATGTATGGTTCTGTCCACCATAATAAGGCCAGGTTGGTGTGCTCTGCCCATCTGTGCAATCCTCGGCATGTCGATATCTTGGTTGTTATCCTTGTTAACCCATCCGCCATCTAGCCAAAGAATATCAACAGGACCATAATTGGTGAGCAGCTCTTCAAGTTGGTTAAACACAAATGTTTTGTAGCGTTGCCATCTCCAGGGCCAGCGATTTACATCGTAGTTCACATTTCGCCCGTGCTTAGTGGGGTAAACATCCCACCAGTAATCTTGCGAGTGCCAGTCGGGTTTCGAGAAGTATTCGCCTATCATAAAGCCCTTAGTTCGGAAAGCCGACAGCACATGTTTCAGCACATCGCGTTGCGGATGGTCTTTAAAGGCATGTTTAGCGATAGAGAAATTGGTGAATTTAGAATCGAACATGCAAAAACCATCGTGGTGTTTGGTGGTGAATATCATATATTTCATGCCCGCGCGATGCAAGATGTCGGCCCATTGGTTGGGGTTAAACTTCGTGGGATTGAACTCGTTGCATAGCCCCCAGTACCAGTCTTTGTATGCTTGGTAGGTTCGAGTGGTGTCGCGCGTCACCCAATCTTCGTCGCAGATAGACCACGACTCAACAATTCCAGGCACCGAATAGAGTCCCCAGTGCATCAACACACCAAATTTAAGGTTTTGCCAATGTTTCAGTTTCTTTATCACTTGCTCGTCTTTTGGAGCCTCGTATATGGTGGAACATTGGTGAATTTCGCCCTGTGCCAGCGTGGTTGCGGGTATGGTTAGCCAGAGTAGGCCGAAAAGAAAACATTTACTCATAGTTCTATCGTAAATAGATAATTGATGTTTAGGGGGTTACTTGCAGATGCAAAAATACAAAAACAGGCCCGAAATCCTGCTGTTGTGTCGAAGTTTATTTGTAATTTTACACCAACTTCTACACCAACAACAATATAACCAGTTATGACAACAAATAAAACACCGCGTTTGTGGATGAGTGTTTTGCTCTTGCTTATAAGCCTTTGCGTGTCGGCACAGCAGCCCGACCGACTGGTAATAGCTTATGTTTGCTCGTGGACCGACCAGCGATTGCCCAACCCCATGTTGATGACCAACATTAATTATGCCTTTGGACACGTAAACAAAACCTTTAACGGATGCGACGTTCAGAACCCTGATTTCTTGCGAAAGGTGGTGGCACTGAAACAGATTAATCCCAAATTGAAAATACAACTCTCGGTGGGCGGATGGACAAGCGGAAACTTTTCGGAGATGGCTGCCGATGCTAAAAACCGCATGCTGTTTGCAAAAGACTGCGCACGCATTGTAAAATTGTATGGACTAGATGGCATAGACATTGATTGGGAATACCCCACAAGCAGCGAAGCGGGCATATCGTCTTCGCCCGACGACACCAAAAACTTCACCCTGCTTATGCGCGACTTGCGTAAGACGTTAGGAAAAGACAAGCTGCTAACGGCCGCCACCATCGCCGATGCCCTGTATGTAGACTTTCGTTCGTGCATACGATACATGGATTTTGTGAACATCATGGCCTACGATGTGGCCGATGCCCCCAAACATCACACCACACTTTTTCGCTCACCGCTATCAGGTCGCATTACCGTTAGCGAAGCAGTAGAGGCCCATATCAAAGCAGGAGTACCCAAAAACAAACTCTGTTTGGGGCTACCTCTTTATGGACGAGGCGACCATAGCAACGACATCCTAGAGCATTATATGAAGACAGGCTATACAGGCGGTTATTATAAAGCGTGCTGGGACTCGGTGGGGCAGGTGCCATACCTCGCAGATTGGTCGGGGCAACTGGTGTGGGCAGCAGAAAATACACGCTCGTTTGCTGCCAAATGTCAGTATATAATAGACCGCGACTTGCTTGGAGCCATGTACTGGGAAACCACCGAAGACAACGCGCAAGAAGATTTGATGAATACCGTTTACCTGTCGTTGCTCAAACACAACAAGGCAACCATGCCGCTTAAGCAAGTGTTGGTGATGACCGATGGAAATGAAAATGCCGAGATAGAGCACCTTAGTGACCTGGGTAAGAGCATGGGTTTTGTTGTGAACGTGTTTACACCAACAACGCCTTTTGTAGCCCGCTTGTTCTCTCGTCACCACCTTTTATATAATGTAAATTGCAACATGGATGCCCTTTCGGCTGATGCCAAGACCGCGTTCGAACGTTACATCGACAAGGCCGAAGGAAGTTATTTGGCTTATAATGCCGACACCACCAAACATTGGGCATGGTATAACGCCTTTTTTAAACAACCACAAGCCAAACATGCACGCACCATATTATATAAGGTGAAACCAAACTTGGGCTATATGCCTCGCCTGTCGGCCTATGAAGAAAACAAGAAACAGGCTTTAAAGTGGCTGTTAAGATTGGAATAAACAGGCAAACAGGGGTTGCTATGGGGAATGAGGATGCTGTGCCACCGTTAGCTTAAGCACATAACGCACACACGTCGCCCCGCACAAACTCAATGAAATCATTAGCCAGCAAGCTCGAAATATTCACACTCCCACGTATGAAACGAATACTTTTCGCCATCATTTTAACCCTTTGGGGCATTACAGCAGAGGCGCAGAAAATGCCTTATAAGGACCCAAACCTACCCATTACCGAGCGAGTTGCCGACTTGCTTGGGCGTATGACGCTGGCCGAAAAGATTGGACAGCTGCGTTGTACCTTGGCATGGAACTACTACGAACTGAAAGGAGACAAGCCCATGCCATCCCAACAGTTTAAAAAAGACTTGCGCGAAGGCCACATCGGTATGCTGTGGGCTACATATAGGGCCGACCCTTGGACGCAGAAAACACTTGACAACGGACTAAATCCCAAGCGAGCTGCAGCTGCTGGCAATGCCTTACAACGTTATGCCATTGAAAACACCCGACTGGGAATACCCCTTTTCTTGGCCGAAGAAGCACCACACGGACACATGGCCATTGGCACAACGGTGTTTCCTACGGGCTTGGCACTAGCTGCAACATGGAGCGAGGAGACTTTAAAACGCGTGGGGCAGGTGATAGGAAAGGAAATAAGGCTGCAAGGAGCACATATAGGCTATGGTCCTGTGCTAGACCTTTCGCGCGACCCACGTTGGTCGAGGGTTGAAGAGAGTATGGGCGAAGACCCCGTTCTCACTTCACTTCTTGGAGCTGCCATGGTAAAGGGACTGGGCGGTGGAAACTTGTTAAATCCCTATTCAACCATTGCAACGTTTAAGCACTTTATTGCTTATGGCACAACTGAGGGCGGACAGAATGGTAATCAGAGCGTTGTTGGCACACGCGACCTGCTGCAAAACTTCTTCCCTCCATTTGAAAAAGCTGTAAAAGAGGGGGCACTTTCGGTGATGACTTCGTATAATTCGCTCGATGGAATACCCTCAACAGGCAACTCGTGGTTGTATAACAACCTGCTGAAAGGGCAGTGGGCGTTTGATGGCTTTGTTGTTTCAGACCTTTATAGCATCGACGGACTTTATCACACGCACCACGTTTGCGCCAACCTTGAGCAAGCAGCTGTTATGGCCATGCAGGCAGGAGTGGACGTAGACCTTGGCGGAAATGCCTATGCCGAACTGGAAAAGGCTGTGCAGAAAGGGGCTTTGAGCGAGAAACTTATCGACCAGGCATGTGCTAGAGTGTTAAGAAAAAAGTTCGAAATGGGACTGTTCGAAAAGCCTTATGTCGATGTTAAGGCTGCTCAAGAGGTGCGTTCGGCTGCACATAAGCAAGTGGCGCTTGATGCAGCGCGCCAGTTAATAACCCTATTGAAGAATGATGGGGGCGTGCTTCCGCTCTCTAAAAACTTGCGGGTGGCCGTTGTTGGGCCCAATGCCGACAATGTTTATAACCTGCTTGGCGACTATACGGCACCGCAAGCTATGGGCGATGTAACCACTATCTTGATGGGTGTAAGACAGAAACTGCCACAACAACAGGTGCTTTATGCTCGCGGATGCGCCATCAGAGATACTGCTAGCGCACAAATTGACGAGGCCGTGCAGGTGGCCTTGCAGGCAGATGTGGTGGTGGCATGCGTGGGAGGGTCTAGTGCGCGCGACTTTAAAACCAGCTATAAGGCCACGGGAGCTGCCGAAGTGGATGCAAATAGCGTGAGCGATATGGAGAGTGGGGAAGGCTACGACCGCGCAACGCTTTCGCTCTTGGGTAAACAACAAGCCCTTTTGTCTGCCTTGAAGGCCACCGGAAAACCACTTATTGTGGTGTATATTGAAGGACGACCCTTGTTGAAGAATTGGGCTGCCGAGCATGCCGACGCACTTCTCACAGCTTATTATCCAGGCGAGGCAGGCGGAACGGCCATCGCCGATGTGCTTTTTGGCGACTATAACCCAGCTGGGAGGTTGCCTATCTCGGTGCCGCGAAGCGAAGGGCAACTACCTGTTTACTATAATAAGCGTGCGCCCTTGCCACATAATTACGTGGAAATGCGGGCCACTCCGCTCTTTCCCTTCGGCTACGGACTCAGCTACACCACCTTCCATTATGCCAATCTTCAAGTAAACAAGGTTGGCGAACGCCGATATGCGCTGAGTTTCGACCTCACCAACACAGGTAAACGCGATGGTGAAGAGGTTGCACAGCTATATCTCACCCCCAAAACAGCATCGGTGGTACAGCCTGTTAAGCAGCTAAAGCACTTTAAACGCGTGGCGATAAAGAAAGGAGAAACGGTACGTGTAACATTCGATTTGCTTCCAGAAGACTTCCAAATCATTGGTTCGTCGCTACAACCCGTTATCGAACCAGGCCCTTTCCATGTCTTTGTTGGTCCTTCTTCTGAAGTAAAAGCGTTGCAACACACCATCGACGTTAAGTGAGTGACTTATGCCTATCACCTCGTTATCGAGCATGGGTGTTTTACTAAGAGTAGACAGACAATTGGAACACCACGTGGGATATTGATGCGCAAATAGTCTACTAATAACGCAAACGAACTGGCGTTAATAACAATTTCACAACCGTTCTCGCCTGATTGTGTAGCATGTCTTACTTTAATGGTTGAGTTAATACTTGTAGCTTGCAAGGTTAATAATGTTTAATGCGTAGGTTAAAACAGCAGAGATTTTGGGCGAGAGGGAAAATTAAATTGAAGTCGTCTTGACTTTTAATCTTTCTACAAATTGAGAGGAGTTTATTATCTTTGTGCTGTGAAAACCAAGATAAACACTCCTCTCATGTACGAAGTACTGGACAAAGATACAATAAAATCTGAGATCTTGCCATATTTGTCGGTGGCAAAACGCGGTTATGTTACAAAAGGTTACCTGGCGAAAGTTATTCAATGCATTCTCTACATGCCAGAAAACTGGTTGCAAATGGCAGATTACTTCTGCCTTTGCATGATGCAGGCTCCGTTGGCCATGAGCAGCATGCTCTGCAACCGCTCGTGCTGGCGGGCGTAAGCGTACGTGCTTTCCATCAAGTTGCCCGTATTCGTGTATGCAATATAAATAATTTTGTCTGATTTTCGGTAAGAAATTTAACATTATGAGTGCCATTTTTGATTACCAACCGCCCACCTTGCCGCAAAAAATCGATTCTCGCGAAGGTCTGTTTTGATGTAAAACGTGGTAAGTTTGCAATTGCGGCAAAATGAATTTTTATTTATAATAGCCGTCGTTTGCACTCATTTTGGGGCTATTTGTTGCTAGATGCAGTGCGTTTTGGTACTAAATGCGTTGCGTTTTGGTGCTAAATGCAATGCGTTTTGGTGCTAAATGCAGTGCGTTTTGGTGCTAAATGCAGTCCAAAATGGTGCAAAATGCAGTGCAAAATGGTGCAAAATGCACAGCGAAAAGTATAAATATCCGCTTCAATGGTATAAATAACCCCCCCTTTGATCCATGAAACGCATGGCTAAAATGGGCAAAATGGCCATTAAAAAGTGGGGTTTTAGGGGCTAAAAGCGGGTAATTGGACTTAAAAAAATATGAGCTGGCGGCCAAACTAGAAAGGCAAAATGGTGCAAAATGCAGGCTGCTTTCTTAAAAATAGACAAAGAGAAAGATGTGAAAGGTTAAAAACAGTAGCTATTTTCCTACTTTTCAACCTATATTTTCGCTAGAACGGAGTGGAAATTAGAGCGACATTGTAAAACAAAAGAAATGATTTTAAGGTTTTGGGTTGGTGGGTTGATGTATTAGGGAGTTGTTGGGTTATAAGCCAGTGGGTTTATTTGTTCGGCGCTTCGTACATGAAAGGAGTGTTTGTGTTGGTATCACAAAGATAACAAACTCCTCTCAATTTATAGAAACATTAAAAGTAAAGACGGCCTCATGGTTTAATTTGAACGAAAAAACTAATGGCATCTGTTGTTTAAATCTAGCGGTTGTAGCCTCACCGAAGCGTGTGTGGTGATATTTAGTACAATCAATAGGCCGCTATATATCATGCTGCGTCAGCAGCGAAACTACATATTTCCTTTACACTTTCGCATCGCATTTAGCAGCATATAGCATCGCATTTAGCGACGAATAGCCGTGCATTTTGCAGCATTATGCAGTGTGTTTTTGGCGTTAATTGCGCACCTTCCTACACAAATAGCACTTAAACAGAGCAAAAACTTTCACTACTTAGAATTTCAGTCAAAGGGAGAAGACGTTCTATTGTTTTATTTCGTGCACCACCATTTGCCTGACATCACGCCCCGTTATTCGGCGTACAAGTGCATCGTTTACGCATTTTTCGGGCGACCAAAATCCCTGCACCACGACTTTACGGCCATCTCGCAGATAATAACAGGTGTCTTCCTCAAAGCCCACTACGTCTTTCTTCTCTTCGTAGAAACGAACAGAAAATTCGTAGCTACTTCCATCAACGCCCTTTACCGTAAAATGGTCGCCAGTGCCTTGCACCCGCAAGCCGCTGCGCAAGCAGAAAACCCGCAATTGCGGATAGGTGAAGAAGATGCCGCGGCTGTTTGGGCGCATGTCGCTATTAGCTAAGGTCACCATCATATAAGGTTTTTGTCCCATATCAATAAACACCTGGCGCACATCGTCGTCGTCAACAACAAGAACCTTGCGTAGCGAGTCGCGCTCCTCTTCGGTGGAAAGTTCTGGCAAGCGCGCTTTGAGTCTTAGTTGTTGCTCTGCCCATTCCTGAAAGTTTTCTTTGGTAACGCCATTGCCTTGGTCGGCCATCAGCTGATGAAACCTCATCACGCTGTTGTAAAACATCTGGCACACCTCCTGCCGATTAACGTCGCCATATATATGATATTCTATATAGCAAGGACTTTTTTCGCCAGGTTCCGCAGTCTCCAAATTATCCATAAAGTCAATGTAATTGCCCCCTCCCAAGGCATAACATGGGCCTTGCATGTACATACGCAAGTAATAATGGGCATGGTTGCCTACCTTTTCTTCGCTAAGAAATTGTTCAAAAGCGTCGATTAAGCGCTTGGCACGCCAAATGTCGTCAAGTGTTTCCACCTCCCATCGAACAGCCCGCAGCGAGAAGTCTGTGTGCGGAAAGCGGCGCCAGATGCGGCGCGTTGGCGCATCGAAAGCCTTTAAAGGCCCCTGCTCAAATTCTCGTTCACGGCGCAGGGTAACCACTTTGTAGAAGTTGCTGATGATACTTTTATTTGTTTTCATCATCGGAAAGGGGTAACTGCCGATATGGCTGGCCACTTGAAAGGTGTCTTTGGGATAACCCGATAGCGTAAAAGACCAAATTCGCCAATCTTCCCATAGGCCACGACTTGTTTTGTATTCAGAAGAAAGTACGATATCGTGGTCGGGAAACTCTTTCTTGAGGTATTCCATAACTTCTTCGGCTGAGTTGAAACTTGGAAAGCAACTACTCAGCAAAAGCATTCCAAAGCTTGCCACCGCATATAAGGGAGATTTGCGTAGAACTGTCTTTATCTTCATCGTTAACTAAAATCTTTTATCGTTTTTATAATAGGTGTAGCGCCAGACTGTACATGGAAGAAAAAGGAATTAATCCCTCAAATCCGTGTTTTAAGGCGAGTACCATAATTAAAGGTAAATAATTACGAATGCAAAAGTAGTAAAATAAATGTAGGCAGGCAATTTATAACCGCCTAATCCTTATGAAAAGAACCGGTTAAGCATATTTTTTACATGGGTGATGTGCTTGTGTGCAGAGCGTATTTAGTTCTAAGCAAAGTACAAAACTTTAAGGTTGTTCACAACTTACCCCTTTGTTTCCTTCCTTATTTTATTGTCTTTTTCAAATAAAATTGCGACCTTTGTTGTCAGGTTAATACCTCTACAACGATAAATAACCGATGATATGAAAAGTAAACTTACCATGGCTGCACTGTCGATGGCCTTCGCCCTTATGGCATCAGCCCAAAAAACAGTTCCTGTTTACCTTAATCCCGACGCGCCTATTGAGGCTCGCGTGCAGGATGCACTTAAACGACTTACCGTTCACGAGAAAGTAAAACTAATACATGCTCAAAGCATGTTCACCTCGGCTGGTGTGCCTAGGTTGGGCATTAGGCAGCTGAACATGAGCGATGGACCACACGGTGCACGCGCCGAACTGAATTGGAGTACTTGGGGGTATGCCCAATGGACCAACGATTCCATCTGCGCCTTCCCCTCGTTAACCTGTTTGGCTGCCACATGGAACCGCGATTTGGCAGGCGAATACGGCCACGCCATAAGCGAAGAGTTTGCTTTCAGGGGCAAAGACGTCATTTTGGGGCCGGGAACCAACATCTGTCGCGTGCCGCTTAACGGCCGTAGCTTTGAGTATATGGGCGAAGACCCCTACTTGGCAGGCGAAATGGCCGTGCCTTACATCAAGCGGGCGCAGGCCAACGGCGTGGCTTGCTGCCTTAAACACTTTGCGCTGAACAACCAAGAAACAGATCGCTTTACCGTAAATGTAAACGTGGGTGAACGTGCTTTGCGCGAAATCTACTTGCCGGCGTTTAAGAAATGTGTGCAACAAGCAGGCGTTTGGACCATCATGGGGGCGTATCCGCTGTGGAACGGCCAACACCTGTGCCACAACGACTCGCTGTTGAACAAGATTTTAAAGAAAGAATGGGGCTTTGATGGGGCGGTGATAAGCGACTGGGAGGGTACTCATGACACGTGGCAGGCTGCAATGAATGGGCTTGATATCGAGATGGGTACCTCTGTGGACCGCAAAACCGAAGACGGCGCGCAAGGTTACGATGCCAATTATATGGCCAATCCACTTGAAAAACTCGTCTTGCAGGGGCGCATACCCATGTCGGTGCTCAACAATAAGGTAGAACGTGTGTTGCGAACCATCCTCCGCACGGCCATGAATCGGCATAAGACCATTGGCAACCAATGTTCGGACGAACATTATGCCGTATGCAAGAACGTTGGTGCAGAAGGTGCAGTGTTGCTTAAAAACCAAGATAACATATTGCCTATTGCCCCTAACCGTTATAAGCGAATATTGGTGGTGGGCGATAATGCCGTGCGCAACATGAGCGAAGGTGGCGGAAGTTCGGAATTGAAAACACAGTTCGACATCTCGCCCCTCGATGGATTGAGGTCTGTTTATGGTGATAAAATCACCTTTGTACGCGGCTATTATGCGGGCAAACCACTTTACAGCGCGGTGGAACCGTTATCGGCCGACTCGCTTAAACAACTGAAAAAGGAGGCTTTGCAAGCTGCCCGAAAAGCCGATCTCATTATCTTTGTGGGCGGATTAAACAAGAACCATAGGCAAGACTGCGAAAACGGCGACCGCGAAAGCTACGACTTGTCGTACGGACAAAACGAGCTGATAGCCGAGTTGGCCAAGGTTCAGAACAACATCGTTGTACTTACTTTCGGCGGAAACGCCTTTGCTACGCCGTGGATAAACAGCGTTAAGGCCTTGATGCACTGTTGGTATCTGGGCTCGATGTCGGGCGAAACGTTGGCCGAACTGGTTTCGGGCAAACTAAATCCAAGTGGCAAGCTGCCCATAACCTTTGCCAAACGACAGGCCGACTACCCTTGTTTCCAGTTTGGCAAGCGTGGTTATCCCGGTGTAGACAAGCAAGTGTATTACGATGAAGGTATTTATGTGGGTTATCGTTGGTTTGATACCAAGGGTGTTGCACCGCAATTTCCTTTCGGTTTTGGACTAAGCTACACCACATTTAAGTATGGTAAGCCCACGCTTTCGGCTCAAACGATGGACAAGAACGGCAAGATAACTCTCTCTGTTGCCGTTACAAACACGGGTCGCAGGGCTGGTAAAGAAACCATTGAGTTGTTTATTGGCGATGATAAATGGAGCGAAGAGCGCCCCAATAAAGAGTTGAAGAACTTTGCTAAGGTGGCTCTTGCGCCTGGCGAAACCAAAACGGTAAGCTTTGACATCACGCCTGGCGACCTTGAATATTGGTCGGAACGCACCCACGGCTTTGTTGCCGAACCTGGAACATTCACTGCTTATGTTTGCGCCAGCGAAACAGATGTGCGCCAAACGGCTAAGTTCGAGTTGAAGTAAGTGTAAGTTGGTGAGTTTTAGGCTGTGCGTTCCTTAGTCTTAAAGGGTATGGTTTTTGAGTATATTGATGTTAGAACCGTTGTTGTGTAGTTGGCAAGTTGCTCCACAAGTTATCGCGTTGTAAGGCAATATGCCATCTACTTACAACCTTGCAAGCGCAAGGACAGGGAAACGCATAGCCTAAAAAATCACTGGCTAACAAACTTGATATATCGTGAAGTTAAAGAGATTAATCATAAAACCGAGAACAGGTCTGATTATTTCAATGTGGCAATGTTGCTCTATGAGTAAAGTTATTACGGCCCTTGGCTGTATGATGCTCTTCTTACCCACAAAGAATCGAGTGAAAAAACTCCAGACACGGTCGAGTTGGTGTTTGATGAATTGAAAGACATAGGCAGTGAACAGAAGTTCATGGGGAATAAACTATCAACAAAGAACTTTGACCTTTCTTCTCTAAAATAGCTCATGTAATGGCAGCACAATCGTATCATAGGTTTGCATTCTCCTCGATTTGTCTATTTGTAAGGCGTTCATTCGTTCATACAATGGCGACATTGCCATTGATTTGTGTACTGTTATGCTGTTCAACAATAAGTAACGAGCATCTTGTCTTTGTGCAGGAACATCAGAAACTCTTATCAAAAGAGGTGACAATGAAACTTCCTAGGCCATTTCATCGACAGAAAGAAAATTACGAAGAAGGAGTTATTTATTTCTATCATTTCGTTGATAGCGCATATATTATTGTCTTCCAAGGTTCAATGATGGAGTTTTCCATAGACAAGTACCAAAATAAAATGGTGGAAAGCAAAGGCGAAAGAAAAACGTCTGTTGGGGTGGAGAACAAACGATGTTGGCGTAAAGACGTTTATTCTGATGGGGTGAGGGTGTATTATGATCATGTACCAAAACGTAATAAAGATGTTTATGATAAAGTGTTGGATGAAATTGCGTTTAGACAATTGCAAAATGACGAGTAGTCTATGCGTTCGTTTGGGTGCTGTTAACATGGCGTTTCATGCGTGCTAAGTATGTAAGTCTCTTTTAACGAGAGTACTTTTTTGACTATGGATAAATGGTGAAGAGAATGAAACATTTAAAAAGTATGGTGGCAATACTAGCCATAGTATGTTTAATGGCATGTGAAAATACATGGATGTGTTCTTGCAATATTACAGAGAAGGACATTGTTTACGAGCCGGCTGAGAAAAAGTTTTATCCATCAGCGCAGCTAAAGGCTAAGGTGGTAAAAGCCTTTAATGGCTCTTTTTCTTGGCGTAGGGCAGGCTATGTGTATAGAGATGCCTTTCAAGGCATTGAAGTTATCGTTTTTGAATACAACCCCGATGTAGGTGAGATTGATTATGTGCAACTGGTACGACCAACGAATGTGACATCTGTTGATCAAGAGTTGGTGAACTGTATTAAAGCGATGCGTTTAACAGATACTTTAAAAAAGCATCGTGTAAAGCCGGTTAAGTTCATGTTGCAGATAAATTACTTTGATATGACCGCACACTAGTAACGATTTGTTTCATCACTAATCACTTCTTGATATAAATGCTTTCAAAAACAATTATGGTATGAGGGTTGTCACAATTAGAGTGTTATATTCGAATGTGCGTCTAGCCATTTTTGTCAATGGCAAGCATAAATGAAGAGCTCCATGTTAAAGCACAATTTGCTGAAAGTGTAATTAAAGAGGCCGAGTTTAATTTACAATATCGCGTATGAAAACCCGTTGGCGGAATAAAATCAAATCAACAAATATAGATAAAAAGTTGCACATGT
>ERZ773067.138-NODE-138-length-45469-cov-9.206544_pt1 | contig 45469 bp, 37 predicted proteins | sample MGYA00580622_ERZ773067 | MGnify/ENA primary metagenome ERZ773067 (study PRJEB29015, sample SAMEA2737998) | human oral metagenome | biome: human oral; feature: human-associated habitat; material: dental | place: China | collected 2113 ...
AATCAAAGCCATCAAAAGAATTTTTTTCATTTTCTAAAAACTTTTATTTTATTATGAAACTGTTTAAACTTTTCAAATAAAAGTCCCCGAAAATTAGTAATTTTGTGTTTAAGAAAAAAGAACACCAAAATTCAGGAACTTTGGGCAAAGATACAAAATAATTGGCAAATTACAAATATCGCAACGCCTTACTCACTCAAATTTGCCCCTACAAACCAAATAACCCTCCTGATAGGTTCAGAAGAATGTTCTCTAAGGTCTGCTAACATTTCTTTGCGCTGAGCATCACTCACTTCTTCTATTTTTATTAGGTCGCCAGCTTGCCAAACCCGCCCTTTGTAATAGGTTTGTTCAGCTACTCTATAAATATCCGAGGCATCAGTGCGTACTAAGGTGCTGATAGCCTGCGCCTCGGCGTGCGTAAGCCCCCCTACCAAATTAAGCACCTGACCATCAGCCGAATGCACACCCCAAGCGAACATCGGTAGAGCAATATCCAGAGGAAGAGGATACTCTCTAAGTTTGCCAAGATAACGCAAGGCGGTCGAGCGGTCGTAGATAGAGTTAGCCCCCGTAGCGGTGATGCGCCCCATATTGTAGTACATCAGCACCCCATAATCTACCGGCGGTACGCCCGTTTCCTCTCTGTACTTCACTTGGTGTAAGCGTATAGTGGCAGAAAGCTGATAAGGATACTCCTTCTTAAACGCCTCCAACATACTAAAATACGCTTGTTTAGTAGAAAGCGACCAATCACAATCAAACTGCACCTCACTAACCCTAAGGCGGTAATACCTATTGATTTGCTCAATGTAATCACCTAATTTATGCGCCAGCGTACTTATATAAGTGGAGTTTCCTTCGGTAAGTTCAGGGGTAAAAATCTCATTTTTAAGATAGACAACCGGTATAACCGTCTTGCCTTGTACGCTAAGGGTATCAATAGCTACAGGCGCGATGGGGACGGGTGCATTGTCGCGCAACCCTACATCGCAATAGCGAATATAAAGGCGTTCTATCCGGTTATTCTCCACAAAATCAGCTTCTTCAGCCGAAAATTGCACCTGTGTTCTCCAGCAATACAATGCCTGCTCGGGCGGAGTATCCTCATAACTACAAGCCCCTAACAATACTAATAATAGGTATAGATATTTTTTCATAAGGGCAAAGATAGTTAAATTTTCCAATTTATAAAATTGTCAATTTATCAACTTTCTCATCATTTCATTGCTAAATCAGCAAATAGATTAAGAATACAGAAAGGATATACAATGAATATAGGAAGAATACAGACATACCTAAGGAATCTCTTTTGTCAAATTAGCAACCAAAACAGCAAAACGCTGCAAATAATGCAAATCGACAAATCGGCAAATTGGCAAATTGACAAATCGGCAAATTGGCAAATCAGAAAAAAATAATTTTGCTATTTAAAATAATTGTTGTACTTTTGCCGAACTTTAATGAAAATTATATATGGCAATTTACAAAAAGAACAACAACCGACCTAATAGACACAAAGACACCGAGCTCTTAGAAGAAGCTCACGAAGCTCATTTACACCAAGAAAGTACTACCGCCGAAGTGTTCGATGCCCTCGATGCTGGCGCTAACCGCACCGAAGATTGGGTACGCAAAAACCAAAAACCTATTATCATCACCCTTATAGCTATTGCGGTGATAGGGTTGGGCTATTTGCTATACCAACAGTTCGTAAAGGCTCCTAATGAAAAGAACGCTGCTAACGAACTCTTCTTCGCTCAACAAGTCTTCGACGAGGCTATGGAAGCTACCGATGCTAAAGCTAAAGATTCACTCTTTAGAGTTTCTATCAAAGGCGGTGGTGGTAAGTACGGATTCGAGCAAATAGTTCAAAACTACAGCGGTACCAAAGCGGCTAATTTGGCTGAGTACAGTATGGGTATGGCGTATATGCGTTTAGGCGATTACACCAATGCTATCAACCACCTAAAGCAATTCGATGCTTCTGACGACATCTTTGGCGCTTTAGCCTATGGCAATATCGGCGATGCTTACCTACAACAGAAAAACCCTGCCGAGGCGCTTAATTACTACGTAAAAGCCTTCGAATACAGCAAAAACGACTTTATCACGCCTATATACCTCAAAAAAGCTGGTATCGTAGCTACCCTTCAAGGCAAAAAAGACGATGCTCTGAAGTATTATGAGCGTATCAAAGACGAATTCCCTACTTCAGAAGAAGCGCGCACCGTCGATATACTTATCGGAAAAATAAGCTATTAATAATATACATCAGATAATAAGAAAGCAGGTAACAGGTAAGCAAACATTACTTGTTACCTGTTATTTCATAATTAAAAATTCAAAATTCATAATTAAAAAGTGGCTACAGAAAATAAAAACCTATCTCAGTACGACAAAAGTACCCTTCCTAACGCTAAAGATTTCAAAATAGGAATTATCACCTCAGAGTGGAATGAACAAGTAACGCACGGAATGCGCGAAGGGGCTATCAACACCCTAAAAGACTGTGGTGTAGAGCCTGAAAATATCATTAATTGGTCTGTCCCAGGCAGTTTCGAGCTCGTACACGCAGCCAAACGTATGCTCGACACTACTACAGCCGATGCTATCATCGTAATAGGTTGTGTCATACAAGGCGAAACAAAGCACTTCGACTTTGTATGTCAGGGGGTTACACAAGGCATCGCCCACCTCAATGCCGTACAGAGCGATGTCCCTGTTATCTTCTGTGTCCTAACCGACAACACCCTACAACAATCACTCGACCGCAGTGGCGGCAAATTAGGCAACAAAGGGGTTGAAGCCGCTGTTACAGCACTCAAAATGGTAGCTGTAGGAAGAGAATAAACTTAATTGCAATATGAAACACTTATTAGTTATTTGTTTTTTATTTATTGCCTGCCCCCTACTATCCGCACAAACACGCGACACATTATTTATATTCGACAAAAAGTTCTACGCAGGCGACACTATTCAGCTTACCGAGATTAACCTCTTTGGTAAAGAGCGCTCGTTTGCCGACCTCGAGGCTCAAAAGCGCTACCTCCTCTTGCGCAGTAGGGTGAAACGCGTTTATCCGTACACCAAAATGGCAGCCGATCGCCTCAGCGCTATGCAGCACACTATGGATACGATGCAGAACAAACGCCAAAAAAGAGTGTACATCAAGCGCACCCAACAATATATAGAAGAACACTTTACTGACGAGCTCAAAAAACTCTCACGCTCACAAGGGCGTATCCTCATCAAACTCATTCACCGTCAAACAGGTAGAACTGCCTATAACCTTGTAAAGGAATTGCGCAATGGTTGGAATGCCTATTGGTATAACAAAACCGCTTGGTTGTACGACCTATCGCTCAAAAAAGAATACGATCCCCACAATGTAGAAGAAGATTATTGGATAGAGGAAATCATACTACGCGCTATAAACAGAGGCGAACTCGAACCTCAAGTACCTGCCCTCCGATTTAACTTCACCGAGCTTACCGAAGAGCGCAAAAAACGCCTATCCGACAATTAGCCAATTTGAAAATTGGCTAATTCGCTAATTTGCTAATTTGCTAATTCATTTGGCATACTAATTGATTAAATACCCCCTAAAAACTAACACCTAACACTATGAAAAACCTAATTACAGTATTTTGTATATGCTTTAGCAGCTTACTGATAGGGCAAACAACCGATTTGCCCTTTAAAAATGGAGAGTGGTTGCGCTTCAAAGTGCGATATGGTATCTTCAATGCCAGTATGGCTACCCTATCGCTAAAAGAAGAGATGTACAATGGCGAAAAAGTATACCACGCTATTGGCAAAGGCTCTACTACGGGCTTAGCTCGTGTATTTTTCAGAGTTGATGATGTATACGAAAGTTACTTTGGTATCAATGATGGCAAACCACGCTTGTTCATCCGCAATATCTACGAAGGCGGTTATACCAAATACCTCAAAATGTACTTCAATCACACCGAAAACAAGGTAAAAATTAACAATGTAGAGAACGGAAACAACACCGAAATCAGTTTTCAACCCGGGTTGCAAGATGTTATCTCAGCTTTTTATGCTTTGCGTCATTACCCCAATATCGACCAGCTCAAAACAGGCGAGCAGGTCTCCTTAGATATGATTTTTGATGATGATGAAGTGTATAAATTTAAGCTAAAGCTATTGGGTAGAGAGCAAATAAAAACTAACTTCGGAACAGTTAATACACTGAAATTCTGCCCTTTAGTGCAAGACGGACGTGTGTTTAAAGAAGAAGAAAGTATCACGATGTGGATAACTGACGACAAGAATAAAATACCCGTAAAACTAAAGGCTTCCTTACGCGTAGGCTCATTAATAGCAGAGCTCGACGGCTTCAATTTTCTTAAGTACGAAACAAATTTAAAAAAATAATTTATCTTTTCATAAATAGTTTAAAATTTTTACGTATATTTGTCGCCCAAACCGATAATAAAAAAAGTAAAGAAACGACACTATGAAAAACTTATTTTTAGCACTTTCTATCTTATTAGTAGCCAATGCATATGGGCAAGATAGTAATATGAGAAAAATTATGCGCCTCGCCGAGAAAGGCGACGCCCAAGCTCAAATGGAGCTAGCTGATGCTTATTTCAATGGCAAAGGCGGATTAAAACGCTCTTTCCAAGATGCCGTAGTATGGTTAGAAAAAGCGGCTGAAGCTGGCGATGTCAATGCTCAATACCAAATAGCCCAGTGCTATATGGAAGGAAAAGGTGTAGCTAAATCTGAAGAAAAAGGAGTAGAATGGCTCACCAAAGTAGCCGAAGGCGGCAATGCCGATGCGCAACGCCAGTTGGCTTTATGCTACCGCGACGGACGTGGTATAGCACAGTCTAACGAAAAATACTTCTTCTGGATTGAAAAAGTAGCCGATGGTGAAAAACCTGAAACTCAATTAGACTTAGCCAAAGCTTACTACGTAGGCGATGGAGTGAAAAAAGACCTCAATAAAGCGCGCTTCTGGGCTGAAAAATCATCAGCTAAAGGCAATTTAGAGGCTGAATATCTATTGGCTAAATGGGCTTATGAAGCTAGTCCTAATAGCCCCGACGCCCTACAAAAGCTAATGAAAGTCGCTGAAAAAGGCAATCCTGAGGCACAAAACGCTATTGGTCAGGCTTACCTCAATGGTAAAGGCGTAACCAAATCCGAAGAAAAAGCAATAGAATGGCTTGAAAAAGCAGCTGCCAAAGGTAGTGCTGAAGCCCTATACACTATGGGTAACTTCTATTTCTACGGCAACAGTCCTCTTATTGGCAAATTCTACAAAAAAGCGATTGAGTATTACAGCAAAGCAGCTGCTAAAAGCGATGCTAATGCGCAACGCCAATTATCTGTTTGCTTGTACAATGGTATAGGAGGCACTCAGTCTTACCGCGATGCTTTCAACTGGTTGTCAAGATCTGTAAACGCTGACCCTACCCCTATAACAGAAAATAATTTAGGGGTATGCTACACTACCGGAAACGGAACCAGAGCTTCTATACCTCAGGCTATGGAGCTTTTCCAAAAAGCAAGCGAAGCAGGCGATGCTATGGCGCAGTATAACTTAGGTTCTCTCTTGTTAGAAGAAGGACAGTTAGATGTTAAGAAAGGCTTTGAATACCTCGAAAAATCAGCTGCTAAAAACAATCTTTTAGCACTAAAAAAATTAGGCGACTTATACTACAATGGTAAGTACACTAACCTAACACTCGAACGCGGTTTTGAGTATTACACCAAAGCAGCTCAACAAGTGCCTGCCACTGCTACTGAAACTTTAGATTACTTCTTCCAACAGCAAGACGAAGTCTATTCAGAGGTGCTTTACCTGCTTTCACAATGTTATGCTGAAGGCAAAGGGGTAAAAAAATCAGGTAAAGAAGCTGAAATGTGGGCTATCAAAGCCGCTGATTTATCTAATAAAGCTGCTTTCGACTACCTACTAAAAAGAGTAGAGGCTAACGACCCTAAAGACCCTGCTTCAGTAAATGCTATCTTAACTGTAGCCGATGGTTATTTCTATGGAAAAGGTGCTAAAAAAGATTATAACAAGGCTTTTGAACTGTACGAAAAATTAGCTAAACAAGAGAATTTAGTAGCTCAAAAACGTTTAGTAGAGTATTATTCTGATGCGAAAAACCCTAAAAAAGACGCTGAAAAAACACTCTCTTGGCAAGAGCGTATCGCTAAAAGAGGTGATGCTGAAACACAATACCAACTCGGTAAGTACTACCTAACTTTGGTACCCGACACAGCTACTAATACAGCTTCAACCCCTGCTCAAACAGCTAAACCAGCACAAGCAGCTGCTACTGCTACAGCAACTACTCAACATAACAACCCTTCTATTCGTCACCGTTCGGCAATGAAAGCCAATGTTAAGTTTACAAGCAAAGAAAAGCCGATGAAGTATATAAACGAAACCAAAGGGGTACAATGGCTTACAAAGGCTGCAGAGCAAAACTACGTACAAGCACAAAACGAACTTGGTAAGTATTACACTGCTAAACAAGACTTTGGTCAGGCTCTAAATTACTACCAAAAGGCAGCACAACGCGATTTTGCTGAGGCACAATGCAACCTTGCTAACTGCTATTACAATGGTACAGGGGCAGAACGTTCTTACGAAAGAGCTGCCGAACTATACCGCCAAGCAGCTCGCAATGGCTATCCACTTGCTCAATATCGCTTAGCTCACTGCTACTTTCACGGTGAAGGTATTGGTCAGTCAGACGATCGTGCTGCCGATTGGTTCGACCAAGCTTGTGAAAATGGCGAACAAAGAGGCTGCGAAATGCTAAAAGTAGTAATAGGAAAAAAATAAGTTTATCAATCTCATACTGATTTAAATATCGCCGGAGGTCATAGCTCAAAATATGCCCTCTGGCATTTTTTTGTGTTAAAATCATAAGGCGGTTTTTGCCATTTACTATTATTTTTGTATTTTTGCCCGAAATAAAATTATTATGGAGTTATACTACGCTTTTTCTGTAATTATCGTTCTAGCAGCATTGTTCTCATACGTAAATGTACGTTATGTGAAACTGCCTATGACCATAGGTATTATGGTCATCGCTATGATGGTATCCGTAGGGGTTCGCCTCTTCGGAGGTGAGATATTTTCAGGATTATCGCATAAGTTAGAATCTCTATTACAAGGCTTTGACTTTACCGAAATACTGATGGGGGCAATGCTTAACTTCCTGCTTTTTGCGGGTGCTTTGCACATCAATATCTCTGACCTAAAAGAGTATAAACTTCCTATTTTCACTTATGCTACTATCAGCGTAGTGCTTTCGGCGTTCTTCGTGTCGCTTTTGTTGTACTACATAGCTCCGCTGGTAGGCATTCACATACCTTATGTGTACTGTCTGCTTTTTGGTACGCTCATTTCGCCTACCGACCCCATCGTAGTATTGGGGGTATTAAAACAGGCTAAAGTACCCAAACGCATCGAGACTAAAATAACAGGCGAATCGCTTTTTAATGATGGGGTAGCCGTAGTGATGTTTGCCGTAGTGCTCAAATTGGCTACCGATACCTCGTTTGTACCTTCGTTCAATACCATTACCAATCTCTTTTTACTCGAAGCAGGAGGTGGTATTTTCTTAGGGGTATTATTAGGTTGGGTAGCTTCAGAAATGATGAAGAAAGCAGACGACTATCACGTTAGCGTGCTCCTTACCTTAGCGGTAGTAATGGGGGGCTTCTTAATAGCTAAGGCTTCGCACGTATCATCACCTTTGGCAATGGTGATTGCTGGTTTATTTATAGGCAATGTGGGCAAGAAAGCCAATAGCGAGGAAAATAAAGATTACCTCGAAAGGTTTTGGGCAATAGTAGACGAGATTATGAATGCTATTCTATTCCTATTCATAGGTTTTGAGATGCTGTTAATCAAGAATTTAGACGGACAGTTTCTCTTAGGCGGAATAGCCATCATAGTGTGTTTATTAGCGCGTGGGCTTTCTATTTATATCCCTGCCAAAACGATACTTCGCAAAGTAACTACCTACTCACGCGGCTCACTTATCACTATGGTATGGGGCGGTATACGCGGTGGGGTATCTATCGCCTTAGTACTCTCAATTCCGGCAGATAAAGCTGCCATAAAAGAAACATTATTACAAATCACTTATATAGTAGTACTATTCTCTATACTGATACAAGGACTTTCGGTAGGCAAGGTAGCCAGCAAGGCACTACACCGCGATGAGGTAATGGCAAGACTGAAGAGGATAAAGCAAATACAAAGAGCAAAACAATAATACTACTTTAAAACAGAAAGAAATGCAAAAAGATAAAGGTTTAGTGAGTGCCAAAGAAGTAGCTGCGGCCATCAATATAGATAAATTAGGATTTCTGGGTACCTTTGGGGGGTGGACGCTGATGAAGCTACTACGCCTCTCAAAGCTCAATGATATTTATAACCGCACCAAACACCGCCAAGGGATAGACTTCCTCAATACACTATTAGATGAGTTTGAAATAAAATTCGAGATACCAGAGGAAGATTTCAGAAATATACCCAAAGAAGGGGCATTCATCACTATTTCTAACCACCCATTAGGGGGGATAGATGGTATTTTGTTACTCAAACTTTTGGTAGAAAAACGTCCTGACTTCAAGATTATTGCTAACTTTCTGCTACAGCGTATCGAGCCTTTAGCTCCTTATGTGCTGCCTGTCAATCCGTTTGAAGACCGCAAGAACGTAAAATCAAGCGTATTAGGCTTTAAACACGCTATTGAACATTTGCGACAAGGACAGCCTTTAGGCTTATTCCCCGCAGGCGAAGTATCAGTTACCAAAGAAGGGCAGCTAATGGTAGACAAGCCTTGGGAAGAGGCGGCTATGAAATTGGCTAAAAAGGCAAAAGTGCCTATTATTCCTATCTATTTTCACGCTAAGAACAGTAAATTATTCTACTTTTTAGCTAACATCAGCGATACGCTACGTACCGCTAAGTTGCCGTCAGAACTACTCACTCAAAAGGAGCGCACTATCTATATACGCATCGGAAAGCCTATTTCACTTGCTATGCAAGAAGAGCATCCCGAATTAGACGACTATACCGAGTTTTTGCGCAAGAAAACATATATTTTGGCCAATGCTTTTGAGCAAGACAAGAAGTTTTTGCCTTTGTCTAATGTACTGAGCATCAGCAAAGCTCAACCCAACCCTCAACAGATAGAAGCCCCTATACAGACTGACCTGATAGAGAAAGAAATAGATAACATCACCAAAAAAGATTACCGCCTACTAAAGAATAACAATTATGAGGTATTTCTCGCTCCTTATGAAGAGATACCCAACATAATGAAGGAAATAGGTAGGTTGCGCGAGATAACTTTCCGTGAGGTAGGCGAAGGTACTAATGCCTCGTCAGACTTAGATAAGTTCGACCTTTATTACCGTCACCTTTTCTTATGGGATACACAAGCAAAGAAATTAGTCGGGGCTTACCGAATGGGCTTAGGGGCTGAGATTTTCCCTAAATACGGCATTGAGGGCTTTTATACCCACGATTTATTCCGTTTTGAGCCCGAACTCTACGATATGATGAGCAAAACCATAGAAATGGGGCGTGCTTTTATCATTTCAGAATACCAACAGAAGCCTATGCCGCTATTTTTGCTCTGGAAAGGGATAGCTCATACCACTTTGCGCTATCCAGAGCACTCATATCTACTCGGTAGTGTGAGTATTAGCAATCAGTTTTCTAACTTTTCTAAGTCGCTAATGATTGAATTTATGAAGTCGAATTTCTACGACCCTTATATAGCTCAATACGTGCGCCCTAAAAAGGAGTTTAAAGTAAAACTAAAAGATGAAGATAAAGACTTTATTTTTGACGAAACCAAAGCCGACCTTAATAAGTTTGATAAGATTATTGACGAACTCGAGCCGGGCAACTTGCGCCTACCTGTGCTCATCAAAAAGTATATCAAGCAGAATGCTAAGGTTATCGCTTTCAACGTAGACCCATTGTTTAATAACTCGGTTGATGGACTGATGTACATCAGAATAGCCGATCTACCTGATAGCACAATGAAGCCTGTAATTGAAGAATTTCAAGCAGAACTCGAGGCCAGAGACAATGCCAAGAATGAGAGTAAAGCAGAAAACAAACAATAGAAGTTTTTTAGATATATGAAAAGAATCATATTATTTGCAACCATAGCACTGCTACAAGTGGTAGCAGTAGCACAAACAGTAGTCGTACCTAATAAGTTTGCGTTCTTAAAGAGTGATAACGAATACCAGCTAAATATACTTACCAAATTATTGATTGAAAAACAGGGGTTTAAAGCCTATATGGAAAACGAAGTCCCTTCGGAATTGCTAAACACCCCTTGCAATATACTCAAAGCCGATGTGAAAAACGAATCAAATATGATGACTTCTAAACTTAGATTAGTGCTAACCGACTGTGCTAATAAAGAAGTTTTCAGTTCTGAAGTAGGTAAAAGTAGAGAAAAAGAGTACAAAAAATCATATCAAGAGGCACTGCGCAATGCTTTAGCCGGAAATGCCTTGGCTACTTTCAAAAAACAGTATCAGCAACCTCAATCGTCACAATCTTCTCAGTCATCAGTTAATGAAACACCAGAAGAAGATTCTATTTACCAACTCAATGCTAAAAAAGTAGGCGATTTGTACGAGTTGCGCTGGCGACACAATGATGAGTTATTCTTAAAAGCAAGAAGGACTATTACCCCCGACCTATATGTAGCTTACGAGGTAGCCAACCATAAATTTGCGATAGTACAAAAAGATGGCTCAACTTTTTACAGAATCACCTTATACACAGAAATAGAGGGGAAAGGCACTGCCGTTTTGGCATCAATTAAATTTATTGAATAACTAAAAAACAATCTTACTTGTATTCTAAAGCCGAAGCAAAAAAACTACGTGAAGACTTCTGGACTTCCTTTGGTAAGTCGTTTCCCCGCAAATGGACGCTATACGATACTAAAATAAAGGATTTCAGTTTTAAGTTTTCATTCGACCTGAAAAAGGCACGAGTACTCATTGCTATAGAAGATAGCGATAAAGAAAAGCGTGCCTTGTATTATAACAAAATGCTTTCGCTAAAGAACATCTTGCAAACTGATTTTCTACCCGATGCTATCTATGAGGAGCATTTAATATTAGACAATCAGAAAGAAATAAGTGCTATATACATCGAAAAAACAGGTGTTAGCATCCATAACAAAGCAACTTGGCAAGAGGTAATGGTATTTTTGAATGATGGAATGGCACAAATAGAGGCTTTTTGGGCTGAATATAAAGATATTATTGTAGAGAATGACGAATTTTGATAAAATAAAATAGTTTTATGAAACGAAGAACCTTTTGGAATTTATTACTTATCCTTTTTGTGACTTCTTTTTTTGTAACACCATTAGGATATGAGAGTAAAATATTGCTGCAACGCATTTTTGCTAGTTCAGTAGATATTATACCCGAAAATCAAGCACGCACCATTGACTTTGATTGGCAACTAAAAGACCGCGATAATAAGCAGTTTAACTTTTCGCAAACCAAAGGAAAGAAGCCTGCTTTTGTATATTTCTTTTCATCGTGGAGGGGTATCAGTATTGCCGACCTATATGCCGTAGAAAAACTATATGATACTTATAAAGATAAGGTAGATTTTTATATCATCACCAATGAGTTACCTACTCCTGTAGACGAAATGATGCAAAAACGCAACTTTCACTTCAAAGTTACCTATCTAATTATAGGTGAGAAAATGCCTTTCGATCCTGAAAAAATACCTTCAGGCTATATAGTTGATAAGAACGGAAAGGTACGTGCTGAGAAAGAAGGAATAGCGCGATGGAATAGCGATACAGTACACCAACTGATAGAACAGCTCTTACAATAAATGTTTTTTATTTGTAAGTTAAAAATAATTATAGCAATAGTATTTTAAATTCAATCTAAAATACTATCTTTGCGCGCTGTTTGAGAAATAGACAAAAAGGTCGGTTAAAATCAGATAGCTAACACACATATAATTATTCAATAGATAAAAATGGCTAAATATACAGAAGAAGAACTTAAAGAAGAATTAGAAAATAGCGAATACAAGTATGGCTTTTACACTGATATTGAGTCGGATACATTTCCGAAAGGGCTCAATGAAGAGGTCGTAATAGCCTTGTCGAAAAAGAAAAACGAACCCGAATGGATGACTGAATGGCGATTAGAGGCTTTCAGAGCTTGGCAAGCTATGGCTGAGCCACCGCATTGGGCTAACGTACAGTTCGAAACTCCTAACTTCCAAGACATTGCTTACTATTCAGCTCCTAAACAGAAACCTAAGCTCAACAGCCTTGATGAGGTAGACCCTCAGCTTTTAGAGACTTTTGAGAAGTTGGGTATCTCGCTTGAAGAGCAAAAACGCCTTGCAGGGGTAGAAGACAAACCCGCAGTAGCTATGGATGTAGTAATGGACTCGGTGTCAGTAGCTACTACCTTTCAAAAGACCTTAGCCGAGCGCGGTATTATCTTCTGCTCAATGTCTGAAGCTATACAAAAGCACCCCGACTTAGTGCGCAAGTACCTCGGTACAGTAGTCCCTAAGACTGACAACTTCTACGCAGCTTTAAACTCAGCTGTCTTTTCAGATGGGTCTTTCTGCTATGTACCTAAAGGAGTCCGCTGTCCTATGGAGCTCTCTACCTATTTCCGTATCAATCAGGCAGGTACAGGGCAGTTTGAGCGTACTCTTTTGATAGTAGACGAAGGTGCTTACGTATCGTACTTAGAGGGTTGTACAGCCCCCAGACGCGATGAAAACCAGCTACACGCAGCCGTTGTAGAGCTTATAGCAATGGAAGGCGGCGAGATAAAATACTCTACTGTTCAGAACTGGTTCCCTGGTGATAAAGACGGCAAAGGCGGTGTTTACAACTTTGTAACTAAACGCGCTTTAGCAGAAAAAAATGCTAAAATATCATGGACGCAAGTAGAAACAGGGTCAGCTATCACTTGGAAATACCCTTCAGTAGTGCTAAAAGGTGATAATTCTATAGGCGAATTTTACTCTATAGCGGTTACTAACCACTTTCAGCAGGCTGATACAGGTACTAAGATGATACATTTGGGCAACAACACTAAATCAACAATCATATCTAAAGGAATTTCAGCAGGAAAATCACAAAATAGCTACCGAGGATTAGTAAAAGTAGTACCAAAGGCTAAGAATGCCCGCAATTTCTCTCAGTGCGACTCTTTACTGATGGGCAATAACTGTGGAGCACATACTTTCCCTTATATAGAGGCTAAAAACCCTACGGCACAGATAGAGCACGAAGCAACGACCTCAAAAATCGGTGAAGACCAGATTTTCTACTGCAACCAGCGCGGTATTGATACCGAAAAAGCCATTTCACTTATCGTAAATGGTTTTGGCAAAGAGGTACTAAATAAACTCCCTATGGAGTTTGCCGTAGAAGCTCAAAAACTTTTAGAGATTTCATTAGAAGGAAGTGTAGGTTAATCTCAATTATTAATTGAAAAAATATGATTCTTTCACCTTCATTACTAGCAGCAGATTTTGGCAACCTGCAACAAGCGGTGCAGATGGTCAATGCCAGTGAAGCCGATTGGTTCCACATCGATATTATGGACGGGGTATTTGTACCTAATATCTCGTATGGTATGCCAGTACTCTCGGCTATCAATAAGCACGCTACCAAGCCATTAGATGTACACCTAATGATTATCGACCCCGACCGCTATATCAGTACCTTTGCAAAGCTAGGTAGCCACATACTCACAGTGCATTACGAGGCTTGTACCCACCTACACCGCACGCTGCAAGCTATCAAAGCTGAGGGTATGAAAGCAGGGGTTGCTCTCAATCCTCATACGCCTGTTGCTCTGTTAGAAGACATTATCAAAGATGTAGATATTCTCCTACTAATGAGCGTGAACCCAGGTTTTGGGGGACAGTCATTTATAGAAAATACTTATAAAAAAGTACGACAAGCCAAGGAGCTTATCACGCAAGCAGGAGCTAATACCCTCATCGAAATAGACGGAGGGGTAACCCTAAACAATGCCAAAGCACTTGTAGAGGCAGGTGCCAATGCTTTAGTAGCAGGTAGTTTCGTGTTCAACGCTGCTAATCCTACCCAAACAATAGCAGAGCTAAAAGCAAAAGCCTAAAAAACAAAACAATATAATATAATAACTTTGTCAAAGTTTCAGGACTTTGACAAAGTTTTTTTATACCCTTTTTCTAACTACTTCAGCCCCAGTAATCTCTATATCAAAAGACTCGTCAGGGCGTGCTTTAAGGTATTGCAATTTGCGTATGCGAGTGAGGTAACTCTGCTGGGCCACAGCTCGTTTCTCATCATCTTCTATTACCGAAACAATCTCACGCTCTGGGTAAGTAAGCAGCAACAAAAAGTCTAACTGCCCATAGTCATCAGCTATGTGTAGTAGTCGTGCTTTAGCAGGCAGACTACGGCTCAGCTGGTAGTACTGCGCTGCGTGAGCAGTGTAGTCAGCTTTTACCGCTCTTACTACTTCAATATCTTTATACAGATAGTTCAGCTGCAATTTCTGCTTCAGATAATCCACCCCCTCTAAGCGTTGTCGCAACTGAGCAAACTGCTCACGAAAGTACGCCCCCACTTGCTTAGCTTTCTCTCGCGGGGTAGTACCAAATCGAGTATCATCAGGAGCTATAGATTCAGCAGCTACTATAGTAATTGCCCCATCGTAGATGATAAAATCCCCTTTAGGCAGCACTTCTGAAGTGCCGTGAATATACACCGGCACTATAGGCTTCTGCAAAGTATCTGCTATGTAGAATGCTCCTTGATGAAAGCGATGAATGCGATTGCTCTCCGAGCGTTTCCCCTCCGGAAATATCACCACCGAAATATCCTCTTGCAAATGCCGTTGCAGCAAGGGCATTCCTTTTTCTATACCCTCTGATGCCGGATAAGCCCCCATAGCGCGAAGATATCTACCAAAGATAACCGAACGATACACCCAATCATTTACCACATAGCTCAACCGATGGCTATATAGCTCCAACGCAAGCGTATCGAGCCACGAAGTGTGATTGGCTATCACTACCGAAGGCGTATCGGTATTGAGTAGCTGGCGATTCTCTATGCGCTTGCGCACCCGCCAATTAGAGAAAAGCACCGTAGCGGCTAAGGCCGATGAGAGCCTGCGTAGCCAACGCTTGCTTCGCGGAAAAACAGTCGCTAACACCCAGCCCATATTGCAGAGAATCACTGACAACAAAGCATAGTAAGAAAGAGAAAATATAGAGTGCAGCAACAAACGCAAACTAACCGGAGAAAGCCCTTTTTGAGGTCTTCGGAAGATAAAAAACTTAAATATAGTAGGGTAAAATACAAAAGTAATAACCAAAGCAGTAAAAATACCCAGCACTGATACCGAAGCTATCGACCTAAGCGCAGGATGTTTAGCAAAAATAAGCGTCCCTATCGCCAAAAAGGTAGTAATAGAGGCTAATAATACCGATACTTTATAAACCGGAAGCTCATTTTTACCATTAGTATAGTCTTTTTGCAGGGCACAAGTCATAAAAATACTAAAATCAACGGAATGACCGAGTACTAAGGTACAGACTATCATACTAAAAACATTAAATTCTATACCGAAAAAGTACATCAGCGCTGCCGTAACTACCCCCGTCACCCCAATAGGAATAAGAGTGAGCAGCACTAGCTCTATACGCCTGAAAAAGAGCAACAAGATAAGAAAAATAGCAATAGAAGAATAATTCACCAATAGCAGTATATCGTCTTTAAGCTTACCCAAAAAAGTCTCGCTAAGATTCTTGCGGTCTATCACTATAGCCCCTGTGCGCTGCTCTATTTGCTCTACAAAGCGCGTACGCTCGCTATCAGTCAGCTTCACAAGGTTAGCAAGGGTATAAAAACCGTCTTTTTCAGTGATAAAATCGTCTAAAGGAAGCGCAGAGAGAGCCTTATAATCGTCTAAAGAGCGTATAGGCTCAAAATCAGTAGTAAGAAAATCGAAAAAAGGAGCATAAGTACTCTCTTTAAAGCCATATTGAGAGCCCAACTGCTGCAATTGTGTGCGCAAAGCCTCCTGACGGGCTCCCGACCAGAACGTTTGCCAACGCTTAATGCACTCTTGCTGCTCCGTTTGGGGCAAAATAAGGGCTGCTACCGAACTAAACTGTCTAATGCTATCGGTTGCCTTTAGGTGCTGCAATTGCTGATACAAGCGGTAGTTATGCGTTAAGGCTTCTTCCAAACTATTGCCATAAGCGGCAGCGTACACCGATTTATACTGACTATCAGTGAGTTGTTCTAACTGCTGCTGCGCTTCCTGATAACGCGGATTTACATAATTAATACTGGCTATATCGCCGTTAAACTTCACCTTCTGAAAGTAGAAAAAACTCACCCCTATCAACAACAAACACGCCCCTACTATCCACTTATTGCGGTGGAAAGGGTAGCCCCCTACCCTATCAAGAAACGTACGGCGCACCGCCACCCCCTTATCAGCGCGGTAAAGATGCGGCACTAACACCAGAGAGAGCAAGGCTGAAACCATAATGCCAATAAAGGCAAAAATGCCCAAATCTTGCATTACTTCTGAATGCACAAACAGCAAACAGAGAAAAGAAATAGCCGTAGTAATACTGCTGAGCAGTATAGGCACCGTTACAGCGCGATACAATTCCGAGGCCGTTTTGGCTACCTTGTAATGAGTGAGTATATGCAGCGAATAGTCGATAGTAACCCCCAATAGCACCGCCCCTAAGCTGATAGAAATAGCCGAAATACTACCCTTAAGCACATACAGAAACGCCAAGGCAGAGAGCACCCCAAACACCGAGGGGATAAAGGCGATAAGCGGTATATACACACTGTGATAGAAGAAAATCAGAAGCAAGCAAAGCACTGATAATGAAATAAGTACAGTGGTGAGTATATCCGTTTTTATCTGAGTAGCATTGCTAACCGATATAAACGGAGCACCAAAAAAGTGTATCTGTACTTTTGCCCCATAGCGTTGCTGTAGGTGTGCTTGTAGCTGTTCGAGTTGCTGCACCAAAGCCGTATTGTGCTCGGTATCATTACCCTCAAAACGCGGAGTGACAAAAAAGAGCAAATGCTGCTCGTCTTTGGTAGTTAGAAAGCCATTCGTGAGCTTGAAATCCGTACCTATATTGAGTGCTTGTAGCTTCTGCAATCCTTTGAAAGTGATCCCAAAAGGGTCAGTACGTATAAACGATTGCGCTACCATACCCGCAGGGGTAAGCATCGTCTTGTAATGCGCCTGCACCAAAGCGTTAAGGCTATCAGGCTGCATACACGCTGACAGCGAAGTGTAATCGTCTTCAGTGAGAAAAAGCGGCAAATGACTATTGACGAACTGCCACGCACTCTCTACCTCTTCATCAGCTACAATACCCTGTACCCCAGCTATATAGGGTTGAAATGCCTTAGTATTCAGACTATCAACTATAGCGGTTGCGGCTGCCTGCATATCGGCAAGCGACCCCTCTTTAGCCGAGAGTATCACCGAAATCTTATCGGCAAAATTGAGCTGTTTAAGCACTTTTGAGGTCAGATTGGTCTTATCGTTCTGCGGAAGCACTTTGGTAATATCTTCCTCAAAGCGCAACCTGCTCACGCCCCATAGCGCTATAAGCAGCCACGCGGCTAAAAAAGCAACCGCCGCCAGCTTATGCCTGACTATATATTGATAAATAATATTCACTTTCTGATTTTTGATTTTAAAATAAGTTTGATACCGTTCTTACCAAGCGAACGATGAGCGAACGATGAGCGAAGGTTGAGCGAAGGATGAGCGAAGGATGAGCGAACAAACACCAACTACTCCTTAAGCAAAAAACAACTTCGGAAACAACACCTCCATAGGCTTCTTAACTAAGAAAATCTTCAGGGTAGCCCACAGAAAACCAAACCCATAGCCAAAAAACTGCACTAATACTGCCCAAACGGACATTAATCCTATCTGAATACTGCTATTTTCGCGAGCGCTATCCCACGCTATCAGCACAAAATAGCACAGATACACCAAAAGAGCCCCTATAGAGCCGCATAAAGCCAATAATATAGCCCCACAAAGCCCTAAAGCAAAGCAAGTAGGGAGCCAAAAAGTGATTTTGCGCGTATGCGGATGCCAATGATTCAGAATAGCACGCGTTTGCCCAAACTTACTGACTTGCTTCTGAAATTTCTGCCAAGAGATACGTCGCTTGTGAAAGACAAATGCCTCAGGTATAAACGCCGTCTCAAAACCCTTTCCCCATAATCTAATCACCAAGTCGGGGTCTTCACCAGGGTGAATCTTACCAAAACCACCAGTAGCCTCAAAAGCCGCTCTCGAAAGCCCCATATTGAAGCTGCGCGGCTCAAAACGCTGCACCCCACGCGCACTACCGCGTATGCCCCCCGTAGTGAAAAACGAAGTCATTGTATAATTGATAGCCTTTTGTACCTTAGTGAAATGCTCGTCAGCCGTATCTGCCCCTCCAAAACAATCTACATAATGCGCCTGCAAATAGTCGTCTACCGCCTCTAAATAATGAGGTGGCAAAAGGCAATCTGAGTCTAAAATGAGAAAATAATCGTACTTGGCGTGGCGCATACCATAGTTGCGCGAGTCACCGGGACCTGTATTAGGCTTAGCCAAATAAGTAATAGAAAGCGAAGATTGGTATTGCTGACAAATCGACTCTGATGAAATGGTAGAACCGTCTTCTATCACTACTACCTCAAAATCAGCGGTATAAGTCTGCTCTGCAAGGCTCCTCAGCAGTTCGTCTAACTCGTCAGGACGGTTATATACAGGAATGATAAAACTGTATTGCATCTGTTAAAGTATTGTTAAAGTTTAGTGCTTTTGTAACATCTTGATTTTCTTGTACGTATAATAGACTGAACAAGAAAAGACAAAATTAAGGATATTTTCTGAATGAGACAACTAAAAATTACCAAACAGGTTACGAACCGCGAAACGGCCTCTCTTGATAAGTACCTACAAGAGATAGGGCGCGTTGATTTAATCACCGCTGACGAAGAGGTAGAATTGGCACAACGTATCAAAGAGGGCGATGTAGCTGCCTTAGAAAAACTGACCAAAGCCAACCTGCGCTTCGTTGTATCAGTAGCCAAGCAGTATCAAAACCAAGGGCTTACCCTCCCCGACCTCATCAACGAGGGCAATTTGGGGCTTATAAAGGCTGCCCAACGTTTTGACGAAACACGAGGCTTTAAGTTTATATCGTATGCCGTATGGTGGATTCGCCAGTCTATATTGCAAGCCTTAGCTGAGCAGTCGCGTATAGTGCGCTTGCCTCTAAACAAAATTGGCTCTATCAATAAGATTAACAAGATGTACGCCTATTTAGAGCAAGCCAATGAGCGTGTACCATCAGCTGAAGAGATTGCCCGCGAGCTTGATATGTCAGTAAATGATGTAAAAGAATCGATGAAGAACTCAGGTCGCCATATATCTATGGACGCTCCTTTGGTAGAAGGCGAAGACTCTAACCTTTACGACGTAATCCGAAGCAACGAGTCGCCCAACCCTGACAAAGAGCTTATCCTTGCCTCATTGCGCACCGAGATTGAGCGCGCCCTCGAGACCCTCACCCCTCGTGAAGCCGACGTGATTAGGTTATACTTTGGCTTAGGCGACCAGCACGCGATGACCCTTGAGGAAATAGGCGAAACTTTCGACCTTACCCGCGAACGTGTACGCCAGATAAAAGAAAAAGCTATCCGCCGCCTCAAACACACCTCGCGAAGCAAAATACTAAAAACATACTTAGGATAATAAGACAATTTGCCAATTTGCCGATTTGACAATGAAACATTTGACAAATCGGCAAATTGGCAAATTGACAAATCGGCAAATTAAAAAATGAATTATATTTGGGAACCAAAATTACTACCTTCAGAAACTATTATTGAAAAACTCAGACGAGAACTCCATTTGAGTCAAACCACAGCTACCCTATTAGCGCAGCGCGGTATCACTACTTATGATGAGGCAATGCACTTCTTCAGCCCCAGTTTAGCCTCTCTGCACGACCCTTTTCTGATGAAAGATATGCACAAGGCAGTCGCGCGTCTGAGCAAAGCTATCAATACTCAAGAAAAAATACTTATTTACGGCGATTATGATGTAGATGGCACCTCAGCCGTATCGCTGTTGTACCGCTACCTCAGCAATCATACCTCTCTGCTCTACACCTACATACCCGACCGCTATACCGAAGGCTATGGCATTTCTTTTCAGGGGATAGACTATGCTGCCAGCAAGAGCTGTAGCCTTATTATTGCCCTCGACTGTGGCATCAAAGCTATTGATAAGGTGCAGTACGCCACCGATAAAGGCATCGACTTTATTATCGGCGACCACCACCGCCCCGATGCGCAAGTGCCTGACGCCGTGGCTATACTCAACCCCCAACAAGCTGATTGCCCCTATCCTTACAAAGAGCTCTGCGGCTGTGGTATAGGCTTTAAGTTAGTGCAAGCCTACCAACAACACCTATCACGACCTTTTGAAGAAATACGCCCTTTGTTAGACTTGGTAGCTATTGCCACTGCTGCCGATATAGTAGCAATGAATGGCGAAAATCGCACCCTTACCTACTTCGGTTTAGAGGTGATAAACCAGCAACCTTCAGCAGGAGTCAGTGCGCTCTTAGGCGAAACTCAAAAAGGGGTAGTTATCAGCGATGTAGTGTTTAAAGCAGCGCCCCGCATCAATGCCGCTGGACGGATAGAGCACGGCAAATACGCAGTAGCCCTACTGACCGAAACCGATAGCCGTAAAGCAAAAGAAAAAGCCTACGAGATTGAATTGCTAAATAGTGAACGGAAAGAATTAGACAGTAGTATTACCCAAGAGGCTTTGGCTCAGATAGAAGAAAACGGAGAGCAAAACCGCTATAGTACTGTAGTGTTCAACCCCCACTGGCATAAGGGGGTCATTGGTATTGTAGCCTCTCGCCTGATAGAAACTTATTACCGCCCTACTTTAGTCTTTACCCAAAGTGGCGATAAGTATGCTGCGTCGGCGCGCTCTATTACAGGGTTTGACATCTACGACGCTTTAGAGCAATGTAGCGAGTACCTCGAGCAATTTGGCGGACACACCTATGCCGCAGGGCTCACGCTCTTGCCTGAGCAATACCCAGACTTCAAAGAGGCTTTTGAGCAAGTAGTAGCGCAAAAGTTAGCTAATTTGCCTCACGACCCTAAAATCTGCTTTGATACCCAACTACCACTGAGCAAGATAACTGAAAAGCTAATAGGGGTACTCAAACGCTTTGAGCCTTTTGGGCCTAACAATCTACCCCCTCTTTTCTATGCAGAGAATGTAATCGATACGGGCTTTGCTAAAGCTATTGGGAAAGATGAAAAGCACCTAAAGCTCAACCTACGCGAGGTTGGTAGCCCTCACTACTTCGGGGCAGTAGCCTTCGATTTAGCTGACCGATTGCCCATAGTAGAATCGGGGCGACCTTTCAGCATTATCTACTCTATAGAAGAAAACATATGGAATGGTATTATACGCCCTCAGTTGCGCATACACGACATTAAAGGGTAAGTGATGCAGCTACTGCCTGTAGCACTCCGTCTACAGTAGGCTCTGTAGCAACTACTACTGATGCCCAATGCGGAGTAGCAGCCTGCGCCGTAGTAGTGCCTATGCAATACACCTGCTCTGCTGCTGCTGTATGAGTGGATAGGTAGCTCTGCACCCCCGAAGGACTGAAGAACAAAATCGCATCTACTGGTGCTGCAAGGGTTATAGGGGTAAAGACCGTATCATAAACGGTTATCTCTGCCACTTGTAGCCTTTCTGCAGCGAAGAAATCGGGGAGGGTGTTGAGGCGGTGCGTACCTACAAAAAAAGCAATACGCCCCTCTTGATAGCGCGATAGGTCATTGCGCATATAGGCTACCAAATCGGTAGCATAGTCGGCGGCATAGCATACCTTAAACCCCTTTGATTGTAGCAGTTGCTGTGTTTTAACACCTACACAAAGCACAGGCGTAGAGAGCAGCTCTTGCCACTGCGGGTGTGCTAATACACTCTGTACCCCATTCTGACTGGTGAAAATAAGCCATTCATAAGGTGACGAAAGTGCAAAAGGTAGCGAAGGTGTAGCTATAAAATTATGCTGCACCAGCGTAAAGCCCAGCGCTTGTAGGCGCTGTTGCTGTACAGAGGTAAGGCATTTGGTAGATAAGATTTTCATATATAAAAGATATAAAAAAAGAAATCGGTGTGCAACTATGAGAGTAGTAGCACACCGATTAAATTTTTAAAGAGGGGTTCCTTCATTAGTTTTAAAACGATATTCTAAGTAAGAATAGGCATCGCGGGGCAATATCTTTATCCACCGCTTGTATTTCAGAAACCATTTAAAACGAATAGAGTTTAGGAATCCTTTGGTCAAATAAGCTGCTATAAAAGGGTGTGCATTGAGCACAATACGCCCTTTGTAAGCATCCTCCTTAATAATGCTTTCAAGTTCTATGTTGATTTTATCAATAAGAACAATAGGGGCTTCAATTTCACCCTCTTTGCTTGGGTTCTCTTCTTTAGTTTTGATGTTCAGCTCTTGGCGTACGCGTTGCCGAGTGATTTGTATAAGCCCAAACTTACTTGGGGGCAATATTTTGTGTTTGGCGCGGTCTTCAGCCATTTCATCGCGAAGATGGTCAAACAGTATACGGCGGTTATCGCTATTTGCCATATCAATAAAATCAACTACTATGATACCCCCCATATCGCGGAGGCGCAGCTGGCGTGCTATCTCGGTAGCAGCAATTAGGTTTACTGATAAGGCTGTAGTTTCTTGGTCGTTATTTTTGTTAGAGTGATTTCCACTATTTACGTCGATTACGTGTAGGGCTTCGGTGTGCTCTATGACTAAGTAAGCCCCTTTGGGCATTGATACGGTACGACCGAAAGCCGTCTTTATCTGACGTTCAATATGAAATTTCTCAAAAATAGGTACCGATGAGCGGTATAATTTTACGATGCTTTCTTTTTCAGGTGCTATCTCTTGCACATACTTCTTTATCTGCTCATACAGCTGTTCGTTATCTACGTGTATACCTGTAAAAGTATCGTTGAACAAGTCGCGGAGTATCGCACCTGTTCTGTTCACTTCGCTCATCACCTTAGAGGGATAAACCGCTTTTTGAATTTTTCTGCACATCAAAACCCAGCGATTGAAGAGAGACTGTAAATCCTTGTCTAATTCGGCTACTTTTTTCCCTTCGGCTACCGTGCGCACTATTACGCCAAAGCCTTTAGGCTTAATGCTTTGCAAGAGTTTTCGCAAACGTTCTTTTTCGGATTTGCTCTCTATCTTCTGCGAGATAGAAATACGGTCAGAAAAAGGTACGAGTACTAAATACCTACCCGCTATAGAGAGTTCGGAACTGATACGAGGGCCTTTGGTAGAGATAGGCTCTTTGACTATCTGCACTAATATGGGCTGATTAGGTTTAAGAGTATCGGCTACCGAGCCATTCTTATCGATATCTGGTTCAAGAGGGAAGTCTTTTAGGGAGAAATCTTTTAATTTCCCTGAGATAACCCACTTGATGAACTTAAGCAAAGAAGCTAACTGAGGTCCTAAGTCGTGGTAATGTAGGAAAGCATCTTTTTCGTGCCCCACATTAACGAAAGCTGCATTGAGCCCTTGTATAGGCTTGCGCACTTTGGCTAACATTATGTCGCCCACACCCAGACCGTTAGAGTCTTCTTCTTTGTGAAGCTCTATCAGCCTACCGTCTCTGAGCAAAGCAAAATCTACGTAAGAGGAGCCAGAACGGATAATTAATTCTTTTTCCACTTTGTTGGATTTTTAGTTAATAATTCAATGAACAATTTAGGGTTGTTTTTAAGCAAGAAAAAGTAGTTAAAAACTACTTTTTCTTTTTGTGGCGATTAGCTCTCGCTCTTTTTTTGCGTTTGTGGTTAGCCACTTTATGTCTTTTTCTTTTTTTTCCGCTTGGCATAACTTTATTATTTTTATATGATTAATATTAATTTACTTTTACATTGTCTTTCACAGTGTCTACAAATACCTTAGCTGGCTTAAAGGCAGGAATGTTGTGAGCAGGTATTTTTAAGGTAGTATTTTTAGAAATATTACGCCCTGTTTTTTCGGCTCTTGTTTTGATTATAAAACTGCCGAAACCTCTCAAATACACGTTTTGTCCATCTTTTAAAGAGTTAATCACTTCGTCCATAAAGTTTTCAACGATTAACTGAACTTCGTTTTTGTCAAGACCTGATTTGTCGGAAATCTTTGATACAATTTCTGCTTTTGTCATCTTTGTTATTTTTATATATGAATATTCATCTTCGTATTTGTGGGCGCAAAGATACAAATTAAATATTTAATAAACACTATGTTAGCAGATTTTTTTTAGCTTTTATTTATCGCCTTTCTTTTAAAAAGACAACAAAGTACTGATTATCAGTTTTTTATAACTTTCATCACTTTTCTTCATCTCCTACTGTTAGCTGGGCTACATCTTGCCAAAAAGTTGGATATGACTTAGTTACCACCTCTTTATCGAGTATTGTGAGCGGGGTGAGGAGCATCAGCGGGGCAAACGCCATCGCCATACGATGGTCATTATAAGTAGCCACTTGCACTCCGCTATTCAAACTGTGGCAAGGAGGAAATTGCAGGCTATCGGTAGTGACGGTTACCTCCGCGCCGAACTTGCTCAACTCAGCTTGTAGGGCTGTGAGGCGGTCGGTTTCTTTTATACTTAGGGTGTGTAAGCCTGAGAGCGCACAGCCTATCCCCAAACCTAAGCACGTCACCGCAAGGGTTTGGGCAATATCGGGGGTGGCATTGAGGTCGGCTGTAAAGGAGTCCGTTTGAGGAGCTGATACCTTAGTAAGCGTAAGAGTAGTATCATTGAGGGTAGTGGTAACCCCTAGCGTGCGATACAGCTGCTGTAGTGCGCTGTCGCCTTGCAAACTTGGTTGCTTAAAGTCGCGGAGTGAGAGGGTGGTGCCTACAGGCGAAAGGGCTACAAAACTATACCAATAGGAAGCGGAAGACCAATCTGACTCTACCTGCCAATGGTAGTTCTGTAGGCTATCGGCAGGGGTGATGCGTATCTCGTTGCCGCTGAAATGTACGTGCTCTTCACCAATGCAATAGGACAACAGGTCGAGAGTCATCTGTAGGTAGGGTAAAGAGGTAATACTGCCGGTGAGCTCTAAATGAAGTCCGTTGGGGAGCGTAGGTGCAATGAGGAGCAAGGCAGAGCTGTACTGGCTGCTGACATTGCCTTGCAAGCTGACACGGCTGCCTTTTAGTTCTTTCCCCCTGATGCGCAGCGGTGGAAAGCCTTCTTTTTCTGTATAGGTGATATCTGCCCCAAGCGAGCGCAGGGCATTGACTAATAGGGCTATAGGTCGCTGGTGCATACGCTCTGAGCCCATCAGCAGGACATCTGCCCCTAACTGCGCTGCAAAATAGGCTGTAAGGAAACGCATAGCCGTACCGGCGTGATGCACATCTATCAGCGGTGTGCAAGAGTACAATGCTTTTAGGAGTAGGCGGGTGTCATCGGCTGTAGAGAGGTTGCTAATAGAGAGTTCGGGGTACAGCGCCTGCAAGAGTAGCGCTCTATTGCTTTCGGATTTGGAACCTGACAGCTGTAGTGACTGCCCAGAACGCAGTGAGGATTTGGGAAGATAAATATCCATTTTTAGTTGTTAGTGATTAGTCGTTAGTGATTAGTGGTTAGTCGTTAGTGGTTAGTCGCTAGCTTATTGTTTTTTGTTTTTTTAGTAGCTGTGGGCTGCTGGGTTTCGCGAAAGTTTTTTACTATTTTCTTTATAATATCTAAATCGGCAGTATCATACTCTGATTTGTCATAAATAGAAATAAAGGCAACAGATTTTGTTTCGTCAGTTGTTCCTACTTCTATAAGTAACTCGTGACTTATGACACGAGCACCTCCACTTTTACCTGTATTTTTGGAAGTGATATTAAGGCGTATTTTTCTAAGTCCGTCGCCTAAAGAAATACCTAAATTAGGGTTGGCTACAAACTCTTCTTGTAGTTTTTTCAGATCATCTTTGAGGCTCTTGTATTTCTTAGAGAGTGTTTTTAACTCTTTTATAAATTCTTGGGTTGAATAAAATTCATATTTCATTTAAAACATCCTCTAATCTTTTTAACTGTATTTTACCTGCTCGAAAATCTTCTAACTCTTGTAAGCCTCTGTTGATTTTCCTTTGTAGTTCTTTCTCTTTAGGTGTAAAGTCTAAAGATTGTGAAAGAGCTACTTTTTTGGGCTTCTTTATCTCGGTTACTTTTACAAAATCGAGCTTCCTTGCTTTTTCTACATAAGCTAAGGCTTGAGGACTGTCATTGGTTATAGTGATAGTGTATGGCATAATCTCTACTTATTTTTGGCAAAGATACAAAATATTTTTGAATTTTGATGTTTTTCTATGTTTGGAAGGTTTATTAGATGTTTATACTTCGCTAATCGTTCGCTAACTGTTCGCTCTTCCTGTATCCTTCCTATATCGATTGTATAGGGTAAGCGTAGAGAGAATAATTTTCTAAACATTCAAGAAAAAGCAAAAAATATAGGAATATGGGAAATGTAGTGTAACTTGTAACGTGTAATTACACACCTTTTATACATTTATTAACATAATTATTAACAAGCTATCGACAAGTTATTAACGAATTATCTGTTTGATTATAAATACATTAATGTATTTATTAACAGGTAATGATAAGTTTGGCACGATTTTTTCAATATACATAATGTAAGTTAAAAGATTAAACATTATATAAAGCATACTTATAAATAATATGAATGGTGGCTCTTTCAGCATATACAAAAAATTGGTTAAGAAATTAAATTACTGAGAAAAAATTGCTAAAAGAAACATTGTTAGATAAGAATCATTAAAATAATGCTGCTGGAAAAAATTAAATTCATTTTGTTGTTGGGAAACAACTTTTCATTGAGAAACATTGCTAAAATTTAATTGCTAAACAGCTATCATTCATTGAGCTAACAAAATTGGGAGTTAGTAGTAGTATTTATATTATATGCATTGAAAAAAAAGTTCTCTTGTGATAAGAGAACTTTTTTTTGTAAAGAGTGTAATTATTTCAAAATAAAATTGTACCTTTGCACACTTTTTGAATTCTGAATTATTGTAACAAAAGCAAATATTAATTATATAGATTTTAGAAAACGTATGAAAAACCCCATTCTTTTAGTAGAAGATGATGTCGTGTTTTCAAAAATGCTTAGTCGCTTTTTGGAACGCAACGGATATGACGTGATTGGGTGCTATAGTTTAGAAGAGGCTGAGAAAAACTTGACCCCTGCTATTAAAATGATATTTACTGACCTAAGGCTGCCCGATGGTGACGGTATCAACTTTCTAAAGCAGGTGAAAGATATTTTCCCTAATCTGCCTGTAGTGGTTATGACCAGCTACGCCGAGGTTTCGACTGCTGTAGAAGCAATGAAACTCGGTGCTTTTGACTATATCTCAAAACCCTTTCAGCAGGAAGATGTACTTAATGTGATAAAAAATGCCCAAAATACGGTATTTTCTACTCCTAAGCCTGAAACTGTAGAGACTGCTGCTCCTTTGAGCAAAACTGACCATAGCAGTCCGGCGAAAATGGTGAAAGCCCCTAAAGTGACTGAAGAAAATCCGTTTATAGAGGGGGTAAGTCCGGCGTCTAAAAAGCTAAGCAAGTTTATCAACTTGGTGGCTCCGACCGATATGTCGGTGCTTATTATGGGCGAAAGCGGTACAGGTAAAGAGGTGGTAGCAAAGCTGATACACCTAAAAAGCGATCGCCGCAACAAGCCTTTTATAGCGGTAGACTGCGGAGCCATACCTAAAGAAATAGCTTCGAGTGAGTTTTTCGGACACATAAAAGGTTCGTTTACTGGGGCTATCACCGATAAAAAAGGACACTTTGAAGAGGCTAATGGCGGTACTATTTTCCTTGATGAAGTAGGTAACCTTAGCTATGAAAACCAAATACAGCTACTACGCGCCCTACAAGAGCGCCGTATCAAACCTATCGGTAGTTCAAAAGAAATAGAAGTAGACATCAGAGTATTGGCTGCTACTAATGAGGACTTATTAGAGGCGGTAAATAAAGGTGATTTTCGCGAGGATTTATACCACCGCTTGAATGAGTTCGCTATAAAAGTGCCATCGCTAAGCGAGCGAAAAGACGACTTGATGATATTTGCTTCGTATTTCTTAGAAAAAGCGAACGAAAAGCTGCACAAGAACGTGCAAGGCTTTACCGAAAGGGCTGTTCAGAAGATGTTAAACTACAATTGGGGCGGTAACCTGCGCGAGCTATCGAACGTAGTGAAGCGCGCTACACTACTGACCACTACTGATTATATCAGCGAAAATGAGTTGCCTGACTTTGTGATGAGTGAGACTCGCCACTTCCCTACTGAACGTTTTTCGTTTTCGACCAAAGAGAATGAGCGCGAACTAATCATCGGAGCACTACACGAAACGAAGAATAATAAGACTGAAGCGGCTAAATTGCTGGGCTTCACTCGTAAAACCCTCTATAACAAGCTAAAAGCGTATAACATAGAGGAGTTTTAGGCGATTAGATAATTTGTCAATTTGTCAATTTGTCGATTTGTCGATTTGTCGATTTGTCGATTTGTCGATTAGATGATTTGTCAATTAGATGATTAAGAAAAGTTTTTAATTGTTAATATATTTTCTATGAGAGTTAGGGGCTGGGCTCCTAACTCTCTGATTATAAAAACATCCCTTTATAAACTTAGGATTATAAAAACATCCCCCCATACACATACTCCGCTGCGCCAGCTCGCGGACTTCCTTCAAAGGGGGAGATATAACGGTCAATATACACGAATATCATATCATAATTTAGAGATATTTATAATCAATGAGTTTATGTTTCCTTATAAATTTAGTAAAACCGAAGAATATCAAAAATGAATAAACAACACTTACTTATAGCGGTTTGTTGGGTATTAACCACGATTATCGGAAGGGCACAAAGTCCGTTGGTGATGACTAACAAAGCTAAAGAACAAGAACAATGGGTGGAAAACACCTATAAACAAATGACCTTAGATGAAAAAATAGGTCAATTGTTTATGGTATCGCTGTTTTCGAGCCATATCGGTACTAAAAGAGCTGAAAAAGTAAAAGATTGGATTAAAAAATATTATATAGGTGGTATCATTTTCTCGAAAGGAGGTCCCAAAAGACAGGTTAAACTCACTAATGAGTATCAACCTCTCTCTAAAATTCCTCTTTTTATGGCTATGGATGCCGAATGGGGTCTGGCTATGCGCCTAGACTCTACTTTTGCCTACCCTTGGAATATGACAATGGGGGCTGTAAAAGATAATAGCCTGATAGAACGCGCAGGCAAGCGCATCGGGCAGCACTGCAAACAAATAGGTATGCAGTTTAACTTCGCTCCGGATATTGACATCAATACTAATCCGGCGAACCCTATTATAGGTAACCGCTCGTTTGGGGAGGACAAAGAGAATGTAGCCCAAAAAGGACTTGCCTTCACCCGAGGAATGCAGTCGGTAGGCGTGCTGGGCAGTGCTAAGCACTTCCCTGGACACGGTGATACTGCCAAAGACTCGCACAAAACATTGCCTACTATCAACTTTACCGCTAAGCGCTTAGAAGAGGTAGAACTCTATCCTTTTAGAGCCCTTTCTAAGAGTGTGGCGAGCGTAATGGTAGGTCACCTAAACGTGCCTGCCTTAGAACCTAAAAACGGGTTGCCCTCATCGCTCTCTAAAACGATTATCACTGATTTGCTCAAGAAAAAAATGGGGTATGAGGGGCTTATCTTTACCGATGCACTCGGAATGAAAGGCGTATCGGAATACCTGCCTATAGGGGAGGTAGAAGTAGAGGCTTTTTTGGCTGGAAACGACATATTACTGATGCCGAGCAATCTGCCTAAAGGCTTTGAGGCGATGAAAAAAGCCTACCAAAGCAAGCGCTTTAGCGAGGAGCGTTTAGCCCACTCGGTAAAGAAAATACTAATGGCTAAATACAAAGTAGGGCTGACCACCTTCACCCCCATAGATGAGGCAACTGTGAGCAAAGAACTGCATACAACTGAAGATGACCTACTAACCGAAGCAATTTTTGAAAATGCGCTGACTGTAGCCCAAAACAAGAGCCATATTATACCGATAAAGCAGTTAGACAAACAGAAAATAGCTTATGTGAAATTTGGCAACGACAGCGGTTGGACCTTCTACAGTACCCTAAAGAAATACGCTGATGTAGCCCTTATAGAACCTAAAAATGAAGCACAACTATACGAGGCTATAGAACCCTACACCACTATAATCATTGGGTTGCACAAACCAGACAAAACTCCGTGGGACGCTTATAACTTCAGTGAAAATGAACTAAAATGGTTAGAGCATATCGCTAAGAAAAAGAAGACTATACTGACTGTATTTACACGTCCTTATGCTATGCTAAACGTGAAGCACATACACCAATTGGAGGGTATTGTATTTGCGTATCAAAACCATAAAGTAGCCCAAGAAAAAGCGGCGCAGCTGCTCTTTGGAGCCATAGAAGGGAAAGGCGTACTACCTGTGTCTGCCCACCCTGACCTACCGGTAGGCACCTCGGTAGAAACCCCTAAAATAGGGCGTTTAGCCTACGGACTGCCTGAGAGTGTGGGACTTAGTTCGGATAAGCTCAAGACCATAGACAGCATAGCCCAAGAGGCCATTGACCAAAAGATGACCCCCGGTATGCAGATATTGGTAGCTAAAAAAGGGAAGATAGTCTATCGGAAAAACTTCGGTACCTTAGACTACAACCCTGCACATAAAGTAAATGACCATACGATATACGACCTTGCTTCGCTAACGAAAATACTGGCTACCCTGCCCGAACTGATGCGGCTGTACACCAAAGGGGATTTTAGGCCTAATGATACTTTTGAGGATTTGCTGCCGAGGCTAAAAGATACTAACAAGGGAGGAATGACAATGAAGGAGGTGCTCTCGCACTACGCACAGTTTCAGTCGTGGATACCGTTTTTCAACCAAACCCTCGACAAGGACAAAAAACCACTGCCAGAATTTTATAGTACTACCCCCAGCGATTCCTTCCCTACCCAAGTAGCGAAGGATTTGTATTTAAGAGAGGGGTTTACGGATAGTATTTACAAGCGTATAGACGACAGCAATCTGATAAATGATAAGAAGTATCTATACAGCGACCTGCCGTACTACTATTTTAAACTTTTTATAGAGAAGAAAACGAAAAAGCCCCTGCAAGAGGCGGTACAAAAGCATTTTTACCGAGAATTGGGGGCTTATCAGCTGACTTACCTACCTTTGGAGCGCTTCCCGATAACAAATATAGCTCCTGCTGAAGATGAAAAGACTTTTAGAGGGCAGGAGTTGCGCGGCTATGTGCACGACCAAGGAGCTGCTTTGCTCGGTGGTGTAGGTGGACACGCAGGACTTTTTGGCACGGCTGACGATGTGGCTAAGATGATGCAAATGTACCTACAAAAAGGGTATTATGGCGGCACGTGGTATTTGCAACCGCAAGCTATACAGCTATTTAACACTTGCAACTATTGCACTGAAGGGAACAGACGCGGCTTAGGTTTCGACAAACCTCAATTAGGCAAGGCAGGGCCTACCTGTGGCTGTGTGCCAATGGAAAGCTTTGGACATACGGGCTTCACGGGTACCTTTGCTTGGGCAGACCCTATAAACGAAATAGTAATAGTGTTTCTCTCTAACCGGACTTACCCTTCGGCTGAAAACAAATTGCTGATAAACAAATTGATAAGACAGCGAGTACAAGAAGTGGTGTATAAGGCTGGGCTTTAGTCGCTAGTGGTTAGTCGCTAGTCGTTAGAAAGCGACAATAATCTAACGACTAAAGACTAATAACTAACGACTAACTACTAATATAAATCAAAAAATATTTGGAAAGTAATAAAAAGATTTTGTATATTTGCCGCGTTAAATTTTAATAAAAAATTAGTATATATGGAATCTTGGATTATTGCCATCTTTTTTATTGGCTATTTTTGTATTACTACTGAACATCAGATTAGAGTAGACAAAACAATTTCGGCTTTGGCTATGGCCGTGATATGCTGGACGATACTGAAAGTATCAAACATTGATGTAATGCATATTATGAATGGCGAGCTCTTCCCTGTAAGTAGTACGCCCGAAGGCAACGCCACTGCTATAGATGCTGCTCTACAACACAACTTGGCTGAAACAGCCGAAATCCTTTTCTTCTTAATCGGCGCGATGACCATCGTAGAGGTGATTGATATGCACCGCGGTTTTGAAATTATCAAACGTATTATCCGCACTAAAAGCAAGGTAAAACTGCTGTGGATTATTGGTCTTATCGCGTTCTTCTTATCAGCTATCATCGATAACCTTACCACTACTATTATCCTTATAACCATCGTACGCAAACTTATTCCTGACCAAAAAGAGCGCATTTGGTATGCATCGCTTATCGTAATTGCTGCTAATGCGGGAGGTGCGTGGTCGCCTATTGGAGACGTAACTACTACTATGCTATGGGTGAAAAACAAAGTAAGTGCCGCTAAATTAGTAGAATATGTACTTATCCCCTCAACTATATGCTTAGTGGTACCGCTACTTATCGCTTCTTTCTTGCCTGTATTTAGAGGTCAATTAAATGCTGGTAACGACCAAGAAGGTATAACCTATAAGAGCAGTACCCCTGTACTGGTGATAGGTATTATCGCTATTATCTTTGTGCCTATGTTCAAATCGATTACACACCTTCCTCCTTATATGGGTATGCTTTTCGCTTTGGCTACTATGTGGTTTGTGGGTGAAAAACTTAAACCTAAAGAACTGAATGAAGAAGATGAAGAGAAATTTGGCATACACCGTGCCCTTAGCCGTATAGAGTTTTCGAGTATCTTATTCTTCTTAGGAATACTATTGGCTGTTGCCTCACTACAAACTATCGGTACGTTATTTAACTTTGCACAAAACCTTAATAGCGCTATCCCAAGCAAAAACATAGTAGTACTTCTGTTAGGATTTGCTTCAGCAGTGATTGACAACGTACCATTGGTGGCCGCAAGTATGGGCATGTTCCAAGAAGGATTAGACAACGGTATTTGGCACTTTATTGCTTACTCAGCTGGAACAGGCGGTAGCTTGCTAATTATCGGTTCGGCAGCAGGTGTAGTAGCAATGGGTATGGAAAAAATCAGTTTCTTCTGGTACGCTAAAAATATCCTTTGGATGGCATTATTAGGCTTCGTATTAGGTTACCTAACCTTAGTAGCCTTTGAAGCAATGCACATGTTTGGATAAAATACAAAATACAAGAGACAAATAAAAAAGTCGGTTAAGTTTTAGCTTAACCGACTTTTTTATTTGTTATTATCAGTATTAGTTTACTTTTACTAATTCGACATCGAAGATAAGAGGAGCGTGAGGAGGGATAACTCCACCAGCACCAGAAGCTCCATAAGCAAGCTCTGAAGGGATAACTAAGCGCGCTTTGTCGCCCTCGTGAAGGAGAAGGATACCTTCGTCCCAGCCCTCAATTACTTGTCCCACACCCACTGTAAAACTAAGTGGCTGTTGGCGACGGTAAGAGCTATCGAAGACCGTTTTATCGAGTAGCATACCGGTATAGTGCACTGCTACCTTTTGTCCGGCTTGTGCTTTTTTGCCGTTGCCGTGTTGTGTGATTTGATAGTACAAACCGCTTTCGGTCTTATCGAATCCTGCTGTTTCTTTAGCAAAAGCCTCTTCGTTTTGGCGTTTTTGCTCTGCAAGGCGTGCTGCTTTTGTTTCTTCTAACGATTGGAAAGCACGAACGGCATCCCACTGTTGTGCCTCCTCGCCTACTCTGATGATTTCTATTTTTTCGATAGTATCGCCCTGTGCTACGGCATCGACTACTGATTGTCCTTCTATCACTTCACCAAAAACTGTATGCTTGCCATCGAGCCAAGGCGTAGGTACGTGAGTGATAAAAAACTGACTGCCATTGGTACCAGGCCCTGCATTTGCCATTGAAATCACGCCAGGTTTATTGTGCTTAAGCTCAGGGTGAAACTCATCATCGAAGCGATAGCCAGGTTCGCCTGTGCCTGTACCAAGAGGGCAGCCCCCTTGAATCATAAAGTTAGGAATGACACGGTGAAAGGTAAGTCCGTCATAATAAGGTACTCCGAGTGGTTTTTGGCTGTTTTTCATCTTGCCTTCGGCTAAGGCTACGAAGTTACCCACTGTAGCAGGCGTTTTATCATACGTAAGGCGCAGTAAAATAACCCCTTTGGGAGTTGTTATTTTAGCATAAATTCCGTTTTGCATTTTGTTTTGAGTTAAAATTAAAGTGCAAAGATAATAATTATTAATTTATTAATTGCTAATTATCAATTGTTTTGTATCTTTGCACCCTAAAAGTATTTATAAGAAATGTTGAGACTCAGAATCTTTTTAGTATGTTTGTTCATCGGGGTAGCAAGCCTTAGCGCACAAGTAGGTAATACTAACAATATAGATGTTACATCGGTGAATGTCGACAACCTGACTGATACCCAGCTACAAACTGCTTGGGCTCGAGCACAAGCGCAAGGGTATAGCATTGACCAATTTGTGGCTATGGCACGTGCACGTGGTATGCAAGAAGTTCAAGCTATGAAGCTAAGACAACGCCTTATGCAGTTAGGTAGTGCTACCAAAAGCACCGCTAAGGGAACTAGCAGCACAGACAAAATGCGTAAACCTGCCGAGGAAGAAGATATATTCGGCTACAGCGGTAACGAACCTAAAGAAAAAACGCCTCAACCTGAGAAAGACAAGGAGATATTCGGGATGGATTTCTTCAAAAATCCGAAGATTTCATTTACTCCTAACCTGAATATGGCCACCCCTGAAAACTATCAAGTAGGCCCCGGTGACGAACTATTAGTAGAAGTATGGGGCGCTACTGAAGGTAATTTCAAACAAAAAGTAGATGCTGAAGGTAATATCTTCTTAAACGGAGTAGGACGCATACACGTAGCAGGTCTCTCTTTTTCGGAAGTGAAAGCCAAAATAAATTCTTTCTTAAAGCGTATCTATTCGGGTATTTCTGCCCCCGACGGTAGTTATGCTAAAATATACACTGGCGTGACTATCACCCAAGTGCGCACTGTGAAAGTGAACATCATAGGAGAAGTAATGGTACCAGGTACCTACTCGCTCAGTTCGCTCTCTACTGTACTCAACGCTCTCTACGCTTGTGGAGGGCCTTCAGAAAGTGGGTCGTTTAGGGAAATTAGTTTAGTGCGTGGAGGTAAGAAAATAGCTAACTTTGATATTTATGATTTTCTTATCAATGGCTCTGAAAAAGGCAATTTAGGGTTGCAAGACCAAGATGTAATTATTGTACCCCCCTACAAAAACCGCGTATGGGTAGAAGGACAAGTGAAACGTAAAGGTTTTTACGAAATGTTAAACTCTGAGACCTTGGCTAATTTAGTGAGTTTCTTTGGAGGCTTCACCTCTGATGCCTTTACTAATACCTTAGTGCTTGAACGCATCAAAGAGGCTAAACGTGAGGTGAAAGAGATAGATTTTAGCGAAATATCGAAGCTAAAAATGCAAAACGGCGACCGACTAAAAGTACACGCTATCACCAACGAATATCAAAACCGCCTAAGCATAGGGGGAGCTGTGTATCAGCCAGGTGTATACGAATACAAAGAAGGTATGACTGCCCTTGACCTGCTAAACCGTGCTAATGGGGTAAAGAAAGATGCCTCATTAAACAGAGGCCTTATCTTTCGCACAGAGAACCGCGTAGATTATCAAACACTAAGCTTCTCGGTAAAAGATTTGATTGAAAACAAACATAATATTACGCTGAAAGACAACGATAGCTTGTATATATTCTACAAAGATTCGTTGCAATTTAAACGATTCGTAAAAGTAGAAGGGGCTGTAAACAAACCTAGAGAGCTGTCTTATATGGAAAATATGACTGTAGAAGACGCGATTTCGCTAGCTGGAGGTCTTTCTAATGGGGCTGACCCTTCGGTGATAGAAGTTTTTAGAGAAACAAATGATGGTAACTTTGAAAAACTAAGTCAAGCTTTTAAAGTTTCGTCTAACAATGAACTAAAATCTGAAGGAGAAGCAATGGTACTGCAACCTAACGATGTGGTTTCTGTACGATATATTAAAGGTTTTACACCCTTACAAACGGTATCAGTAATGGGGGAAGTACTATACCCAGGTGTATACAGCATTCAGTCTAAAAATGAACACATTTCGGATTTATTAGAGCGTGTAGGTGGATTTACACCTTTTGCCTATAAAGAAGGGGCTACCCTTGTGCGTAAAAAGACAGAAGAAGGAGAAATTCAACAAGAAGATTTCTTAGATGAGCTCATCTCTCAAGAAAGTACGAGTACCGAGAGTTCTAAGTCACTTAAAAAAGTAGCTAAGAAGACAAATGAATACCGTATAGGTATAGATGTAAGCAAAATACTAAAACATAAGCACAGCAAATACGACCTATTACTCAACGAGGGCGATATGTTGCTTATACCTTCAGAGAAACAAACGGTAGAAATACGGGGTGAAGTATTAGCTCCGTCAATGGTACGCTTCCAGAAAGGACAGTCACTGCGCCAGTACATAGACCAAGCAGGAGGATTTTCTAATAGAGCTAAAAAGCGCTCAATATACGTACTATATGCTAATGGAAGTATCAAGTCTACACGTACCTCTCTTTTCTTTAAAAACTATCCTGAATTAGCTCCTGGAGCGATTATCATCGTGCCATCAAAACCAGAAAAGAAAGAAATGAGCACAGGAGAAACTGTAGGTATTATCTCTGCTATTACTACTATGGGTGTTCTAATTTATAATGTAATTACAAAATAATATATGGAAAACAATACTATCGAAAAAGATGATGAAATTGATTTGATAGCCCTCATACAGAAAGTATGGAAGTCGCGAAAATCAATAGCTTTGTTTACACTAATATTCTTAGTTATAGGAGTATTAGCAGCTATGTTTGCTTCTAAAGAATATACTGCTTCTACTATTATGATACCCCAAACCTCTGACAATAAAGCTGGTGGAGGACTTAGTGGGTTGGCTGCTATGGCAGGTATTAGCTTAGGGGGAGGGGGTAGCGATGCTGTACCGCTAACTACCTATACTAAAATTATTGAGAGTATGCCTTTTAAGAAGAAATTAATACAGACCTCTCTTACCTTTAAAGACCTTTCCAAAAATATTACTTATGAGGAATATATGAAGAAGTATACAAAACCTAGTCTTTTAGGTAGTGTGATGGGTATATTCAAAAGTAGTACACCACCAGCAGAACCCCAAATGAGCGATAGCCTAACCGTAACAGCTATTAGTAATGAAGAGAGAGAGATACTAAACAGTATTGACAATAATATCAAGTTAGACCTTAATGAAAAAGAAGGGTATATTACTCTTTCATATATTATGCCTGAAGCGGTACCTGCTGCCCAAATGCTGCAAAGTGCCCAAAAACTACTACAAGAGACTGTTACTGAATTTAAGCTACAAAAAGCTAAAGAAGAATATGACTTTGTACAAAAACGCTGTACTGAAGCCGAACAAGACTTCAAAGCAAAACAGTATGCAGTGGCTCAGTTTCAAGATCGCAACCGCGACCTATTTAGCAACTTACCTCAAACCCGTTTACAACAATTACAAGCTGAATATAATCTCGCAGCTAATGTATATACCGAGTTAGCTAAACAATTGGAAGCTAAACGTATCAAGCTAAAAGAAGATCAGCCTATTTTCACCGTTATTGAGCCTGTAAGTGTGCCAAATGCTCCTTCTAAACCTAAACGTATGATGATTATAGCTATCTGGATATTCGTAGGTTTGGTAATAGGTATTGGTAATGTCTTCTTAAAAGATTTTAGAAAACAACTAAAAGAAGCAGCTTAATGACACACATTATCTTTGATATGGACGGGGTGCTCTTAGATAGTGAGCCTATGCACCAACAGGTGATTTATGAAGTATTTCAGCTTAAAAATATCCCTTTGGATAGAGCTTACATACAGACCCTCACAGGTATGTCGGCTTTTCCTATGTGGCAAAAGATAAAACACGATGCTCAGAGAGTCGAAACCATTGAAGAATTAGTACAGTTTCATAAAGATTATTTCTTTCAGAAGCTACCTGAGTTACACGTAGCTCCAGTACCTCACGTCAAAGAAGTATTAGCCCAGTTTAAGTCAGAGGGGAAACACCTGTCATTAGCCTCTTCTTCTGGTAGAAAACTTATAGAGATTTTCACTGAGCAGGTAGGTATTAAACACTATTTTGAAGTGATTATGAGTGGTGATGATGTGAAGTACAGCAAACCTAATCCCGAGATATTTCTAAAAGTAGCTGAATGGTATGCCCTACCCCCTACGCAATTTACCGTAATAGAAGATAGCACCAATGGTGTAAAGGCTGCTAAAAGTGCTGGTATGCATTGCATAGGCTTCCAAAATCCTCTCTCTGGAGGTCAAAACTTACAAGAAGCAGACCGTATAATCCACTCGATGAACGAACTTTTAACCCGATAATGACTCAAGAAATACAAATCATAGAATGCGCTTTTACAGCCAATAAAGATTACCTACAATCTTTGTTGGCTGTTGGTTTTTATGCCATTGCCGTACAAGAAGACATCCAACAAATAAGTAATCAATTAGACTTCAGCAATACTCAAACTAAAATAATCAGACTGAAGGAGGACGATGAGGTAGCTATTAAAAAACTATACACCGAAAAGGATTGGTATTCTTCACTACAAACAGACTACGAGGCTGGAAAACGACAGTTCTATAGTGCTATTAGGGGTATAGGCGGCTACTTACCTACCGAAAAACTCCTTACGTATTGCCAAGCCAAGCACCTCTTCACAGGGGTTAATCTTTTAGCTTTCGAGAGTGCTTACAACGTAGCCTTAACACTATCTCGCTAAGGTTTCTTCCGTAGCAAAGCTACCCCTATTGCACAATCTAAGCAACGCTTGCCTTTGCAATATTGCTTGTGTTGTTGCAACAATCCCTGCGAATCAAAAGCCGTCTCTACCTTGGCGCCTAAGTGCTGAAAGGCATCTACCACTCCGTTGCGCTCTGCAGGTAGTCCCTTTATAGTTTTTATCAATGTTTCTGTTATGTCTTTACCCAAGGTCTTATAATAGAAATACTGAATAGGTATCACTACATTTATCAGCAGCAATTGTAGCAAAGTAGCACTTATAGGCTTCTTCACCTTAGGCGATACCTTATGAAAAGTGTAATGCGTCTCCCAAAAATCCGATACTCCTACCTTAAACAAGACTAAAAGACTATCCCAATCCGTTATCTCTAAGATTTTAGAAAAGAGACTTTCGCGCTGCTCATACACTTGTGCTAACTGCGATAGTCGTATAGTGGGGAAACTCTGAGGGCGCAAGCCTCTAAAGTTAATTATTGTAGTGATGTCTTGAAGATTATATTTCTGCTTCAAATAAGCGTAATGCTGCTGCAAATCCTTTATATAAGTATGTTCTCCTTCTTCTGGTAGTAGGTTAGCCCGCCCTAAAAACAACGCTTCTAAATGCAAAGGGTGACTACATTCCTTGCGAATAATCGAAAAATCTAACTGCCTACCTATCTCTAAAAAAGCCTCTCCATTTACAACCCCTCCAAAATACTTCAACAGAAGAAGAAATAACACTTTCTCCCAATCCCATTGGGCTTCTTGCCATACTTCTGCTATAAAAGCTGACTTTTCTTCCAATCGCTCTACAAAAAGCCGCTCATTCCAAGACAATAATGTCATCTCTGGGGTCGATTTATAGTCCTTTTCACACGGAATGAACTCATAAGGTGCCCCTAATGAAGTTTGATAACGACTGAGCAACTCTGGTGCTATCACATTCTTAAGTTCTAAGGTAGGTATAGGCTGATTATTAGCATCAAACACCTCTATATCGTGCTCCCAAACCACGTGTAGTATTACATTGCGATAGGCAGGATCTTGCTGATGCCCGTGCGCGTACCAATGCGAGGACTTCAGATGCATCTCTACATTGCCCGCCCATTGTTGCCCGTCTATCAGCAACTTTGCATTGAAAAAGTCTGCTCCTGAAAGGGTATTATATTGCCCAAACGACAGTATTTCAAGCATTTCTCCTGTACTAAGTTGGCAGCTGAGAGGTACCTTTTTGTATTTCCAAAGATAATGCAAGAAATCTTCTTTCATAGCATTTTCTTTTCAAGCCAAAGAAAAAGTCGGTAGTATAACAAACTCAACAAAGTGCCTATAGTCAGGCCTACCAACACATCTCCAGGGAAGTGCACCCCTAAGTAAATACGGCTATAGCTAACCACTAACGACCAGCATAGCAAAAAAGGAGTGATATACCTTAGGCGTTCTTTCAGCAGCTTGCTAAAAAAGACCGCTACAGCCATTGTATTGCTAGCGTGCGCCGAGAAAAAACCATACTTGCCTCCGCAAATTACCATTCGCATACGGTCTATGAGGGTCTCATCGTGGCAGGGGCGCAACCGCTGAAAGCCGTGCTTAAATATATTAGCTAATTGGTCGGTAGTAGCTACTACTAAGGCAATACACACCAATATCAGCAGTACTTTCTTCCAATGAAAATACTTACAGCACAAATACAACAGAAAAGCATAGAGCGGAATAGAGGCAAGTTCGTTGGTAATCACCAACCACACCGCATCGGCTTCTGTACTGCCCATCTGGTTCAGATAGCATAGCCATTCTTTGTCTTTTTCAATGATATAGTCTAACATCACAATAGTTGGTTAGTAAGGTTTATTTTCGTTTTTTCTTTTTCTTGAAAGCCTGTTCAAAAGCCTCTACAGTCTTCTGCTTGCGACTTTTCTTCTCGCCTTTCTTTTCACCTTTCTTCTTATCTTCTCCTCTTTTCCTGCCTTCGCCGCCTTTTTTATCACCCCGCGAACGTCCTGCCCCTTTGTCAGAAATTTCTACGTTGATAAACCTGCCGTCCATTTTAAAATCAGCAAAAGTACTCATCACCAAGTCCACTTGGTCTGCTTCGGTGTTAAAGAAAGAAAAGCTATTTTTCACATCTACTTTGAAGACGTCATCTCTTCCTAAGTTGAGCGTAGCCTTCAAAAAGTCCTTAAGTGTCTTCCAATCATAGCCATCGCGCTCACCTATATTGATGAAGTAACGCACCTCGCCACTATCGCCTCCTTTCTTACTGTCTTTTGTATCTTCTACTGGCAAGACTTCGGCATTTTTATAATAATTAAAGAAGCGAGTAAACTCTACCGCAAATATTTTTTTGATAAGCTCTTCGCGGTCTATGTGTTGCAATTCTTTGTAAATAGCAGGCAAATAATCGTCTATAGCCGGATTGACCTCTACATTCTTCAGACTATTAGCTAAATGATACAGCTGTATTTCGCATATTTCAATACCCGTAGGCAAAGCCTTCTGTTCAAAAGGTTGTTTGATAATCTTCTCTATCTCCTTTATCTTCCTAAGCTCACTTTTAGGTACGAGAACCATCGAAATACCCGACTTACCGGCTCTACCAGTACGTCCACTGCGGTGGTTATAAGTCTCTATCTCGTCAGGAAGCTGGTAGTGTATCACGTGGGTAATATCATCTACATCTATACCGCGAGCTGCCACATCAGTAGCCACTAGCATCTGTATTTGGCGTGCCCTGAAGGACTTCATCACTAAATCGCGCTGATTCTGACTCAAATCGCCGTGTAAGGCTGCCGCATTATAACCATCTTCTATCAGCTTTTCAGCTACAGCTTGCGTATCTTTCTTAGTACGACAGAAAACTACCGAGAAAATATCAGGATTAGCATCTGCTAATCGCTTGAGTGCCTGATACCTATGTCGACCGTTTACTACGTAATACTCGTGCTGCACGGTGCTACTCGCCTGATTGCGTGTGCCGACAGTTATCTCGATAGGTTTACGCATAAACTGACGAGCTATCCGCGCTACCTCATTAGGCATCGTAGCCGAAAAAAGCCACGTACTTTTCTCTTTAGGGGTATGCGACAAAATAGCGGTTATATCTTCATAAAAGCCCATATTGAGCATCTCATCAGCCTCGTCTAACACACAGTAGTTAATATGGCTAATATCCACAAAATTACGGCGTATCATATCCTGCATACGTCCTGGGGTAGCCACTATTATTTGCGCCCCTTTTTTCAGGCTACGCGCTTGTTCTTCTATACTCGCGCCACCGTATACCGCTACCACATTCACCTTAGGCAAATATTTAGCATAATTTTTCAATTCTGAAGCGATTTGCAAACAAAGTTCGCGCGTAGGCGAAAGGATAAGCCCTTGAGTAAGCTTGCTATCAGTATCGATAAGCTGCAGAAGAGGGAAGCCAAAGGCAGCTGTTTTACCAGTACCCGTTTGGGCTAAAGCTACCATATCGGTATCATCTTCTAAGAGGGTAGGAATGGCTTTTTGTTGGATTTCAGAAGGAGTTTCAAAGCCCATATCAGTTATGGCTCTGAGGATAGGTTCATCAAGACCTAATTGTTCAAATAAATTCATTAATATGATGTGTCGATTAGATAATTTGTCGATTTGCCAATTTGCCAATTTGTCGATTATCTAATGTTTTAAGGCACAAAAGTACAACATTATTTCTAATTAGCAAATTCAATAACAAAATTTCTCAATAAAAAAGACTTTGCTAAAGCTTTCGCTCTAACAAAGTCTTTTATTGATTTACTAATTTACTAATCTGCTAATTAACAAATTTGCTAATTTTTCTTCAAGTACAACCAACCGGTTTCGGTTTGTGTTTTATTATGTTCATCTACATAGTCGATGATGTAATAATAAGTACCTTGTGGTAAGTTGTCTGAGGCTTCTAAGGTAGCACGAGCATCCGATACTCCCTTGAATGCTTTAGTGGTATTATTATAACCGCTCATTTCAAAGACTTTCACTCCCCAACGGTTGTAAATTCTTACCGTGTTGTTAGGATAGTTTTCTATGCCTTCAATATGGAAGTGGTTATTCTTATCACTACCACCTATTGATACTCCGTTGTAGATGATCAACTCGCTGGTTACGCGTACACTTATAGTAGCGGTACGACAACCTGCCGCATTGCACAAACTATACTCAAAGCTATCAGTACCCTTAAAGCCATTGTTTGGCGTATAAGTTATAGTACCATCTCCATTGCTTACAGCAGTTCCGTTAGCTGGTTGCGATGGTATGCTTACCGTTACAGTTGTACTGCTAGTTACTCCTACTGTTACCGGTGTATTGATACGAGTATAAGCCGTTACATCGTTAGTATCTGGTGCATCAGTTACAGTACCCGATACCGTGATAGTTACTACCCCTGTATCGCAGCTGGTAGGTGTAGCAGTCGTACATATCTTATAAGTAATCGTATAAGTACCTGATGGGGTTCCTGCTGGTACGGTCACTACCCCTGTATTAGGATTAAGTGTTGGTACAGTAGCACCCGGTGCTTTAGGAGTAGCTGGTATAGTAACCGTAATGCTTACATTACCACCATTACCTGCTGTAGCCGATTGGGTACCTACCCTATCATTGGTCAATATATTGCCCGCTGTAGTGGTAGTAGTATCAGTATATACCATATCATCAGGGGTTATCACTGGCACATTTGGTATAGTAATAACTACTGCCCCCGAAGTACAAGCTGTTGGAGTAGCTGTTGTACAAACATCATAGGTTATAGTATAAATACCTGGTGGTGTACCTGCTGGTATAGTTACCCTTCCGTTGTTAGCATCCAAACTTGGCACTACAGTTCCGGTAGGTGTACTAGTAATATTGATTACCACATTACCACCTGTACCTGTTGTAGCCGATTGGGTACCTACTGTATCATCGTCTAATATACTTGGTGTGGTAACCGTAGCGGTGCCGGTATAGGTAAAGGCATTAGGCGTTACCACTGGCACATTGCCTACTGCTATAGTAGCAATGCTTGTTACACAATGATCCGGATTCAACACTTCGCATACAGTATAAGTAACGGTATGTATACCTGTCGGTGTACCTGCTGGTACTCTAAATCCACCTGAAGTAGTAGTTTGAATACCTACTGGCAGATTGCCAAAAGTAATCGTAACTGACTGACTGCTTGGCGTATGTCCGTCTATAGTTACTGTTTCTAACACACTGCTAGTAGTACCACCTACAGTAGCATCAGGAATAGCATAAGTGCGTGGTGTTACGCTAAGGTTTGGCGTACCTATCACTAAAGTAGTACTATAAGTATGACAGTTATTATTAGCATTAAGGGTTTCACATACTGTATAATAGATAGTAGTGTTAGTAGCTGGTGTTCCTGGTGCTACTACCAACTGTCCGTTAGTATTGCTAGTTACCCCTGCTGGCAAGCCTGTGAAAGTAATCGTTACCGACTGACTGTTAGCTGGCTGTCCGTTAAGGCTAACCCCTGTTAGTACTGAATTGGTAGTGGTACCACCTTGTGCGCCGTTGGCTACTGTTAGGGTAGTAACCGGAGTAACGGTTAACACGCCTCCACCTATAGTGATAGTACTAGTTACTGTAGTACAATGACCGTTGTTAAGTGCCTCGCAGATAGTATAACTTACGGTATAAGTACCTGCTGGGGTGTTAGGAGCTACATTCACAGTACCATCGTTATTACCTGTTGCTCGCGGTGGCAAAGTATTCCAAGTAATAGACACTGTATTAGGAGCTGGATTGCTGTTGCCATTGAGTACTACTCCTGTCAATACACTTGGTGTAGAAGTGCCGCCGATAGTACCATTAGGCACTGTTATAGGAGTAGGAACTACTATCATATTGCCATTTCCTACTATAATAGTACTAGTTACTGTCTTACAGTTATTGTTTTGATTCAAACGTTCGCAAACAGTATAGCTTACGGTATAAGTACCTGCTGGCGTATTCGCTGGAACAGTAACAGTACCGCTGTTAGTACCTGTAAATCCTGGTGGCAAGCTGTTCCAAGTGATGGTTACCGAGTTAGTATTTACAGGGTTACCATTAATAGTTACTCCTGTCAATACATTATTTACTGAAGTACCTCCTGTAGCGCCATTTGCCACTATCAATTGAGTTGGTGTTACGGTCATATTACCACCTCCTATAGTAATTTGCGAAGTAACTGATTGACAGTTGCTGTTGCCGTTGAGGCTTTCGCAAACAGTATAGCTAATTGTGTAAGTACCTGCTGGGGTATTAGGGGCGATAGTTACCGTACCGCTCGCATTACCCGTAGCATTTGGTGGCAA
>ERZ773067.139-NODE-139-length-45384-cov-3.582497_pt1 | contig 45384 bp, 41 predicted proteins | sample MGYA00580622_ERZ773067 | MGnify/ENA primary metagenome ERZ773067 (study PRJEB29015, sample SAMEA2737998) | human oral metagenome | biome: human oral; feature: human-associated habitat; material: dental | place: China | collected 2113 ...
GGCATCCGCTTCGCTGCGCCTAATGCGCTCGCTTAGAATTTATCATTCGGAGCTGATACCCTAGATTTATACAAATAATAACTTGAATACCAAATTAAAGACAGCCCTATCGCTCACCTATTGTGGCTGATGTGTTTGTTTGTAATCACTTATAAATCAAACAGCCGGAGCTGATAATGCCTAAGCGAGCGCATTAGGTTTTTCGTCAACAGAACAATCCTAAAACAGCCTCTTTCAGAAAAACCGGAGCGAGTCTGGACATTTATCAGCGTAGGCGTAACTTAGTATGACAAACAATCACATCAGCCCTACAAATTCAAATTTATGTGGTTGGTGGTTGTAGAATAAGAAAGATAGCACAAGTCTGAAATTTATATAAGGGTGAAGGGCATTTGCTGTCAAAGATTTTAATAGTAAAGACTTAAAAGATATAAAAAGAAAATAGAAGCGGTCTTATGGCCAGCGGAGGATGATGTTATGTTAATGGAAAAAGCAAGAGAGGAGCTTGTGAAATATGGTAAGAAGCTTGTAACAGCAGGGCTTACCAAGGGAACAGGCGGAAACTTAAGTGTATTCGACAGAGAAAATAAGATGGTGGCTATTACACCTTCGGGAATTGATTTCTTTGAAATTCAGCCTGAGGATATCGTAATAATCGACCTTGACGGAAATACCATAGAGGGAAGTCGTACTCCTTCATCAGAATGGGAAATGCACCTTATGCCTTATAGGACAAGGGATGATATAGATGCAGTTATCCATGCACATGTTATGTATACAACAGTGCTTGCGTGTCTGCGTGAAGACCTTCCCGCAACTCACTATATGATAGCAGTGGCAGGGCCTACAGTAAGATGTGCTGAGTATGCTACCTATGGTTCACATGAACTTGCGGTAAATGCAGCTAAGGCTATGGAGGACAGAAAGGCTGTTATCTTAGCAAACCACGGTGTACTTGCCGGAGCAAATGATCTTCTTAATGCGTTCAATATAGTAGAAGAGATAGAGTACTGCTCAGAAGTTTATGTAAAGGCCAGAAGCATTGGTGAACCGGTAGTTCTTCCTGCAGAGGAAATGACACTTATGGCTGAAAAATTTAAGACATACGGACAGAAAAAGAGTATAAGGGAATAGCTTTTTCCACGATCATTGACTTCATCAAAAATTTCGGCTTATGAGGAGGCAAAGGCCTCTTATCTCATAATAGCAACTTCTGAAAAGGCTCTGTATGCAAATATTGTGTTGCAGAAGGGTGTAGTTACAGACTAAGAGTCTGAGAAAATGGAGGAAAAAAAGATGGCAAACAAAATTGTATTAAACGAGACTTCTTATCATGGAGCTGGTGCAATTAAGGAAATTACTGTAGAGGCTAAGAACAGAGGCTTTAAGAAGGCTTTTGTATGTTCTGACCCTGACCTTATTAAGTTCAATGTTACAAGTAAGGTAACAGATTTACTTAAGGCTGAAAGTATGGATTTTGAAATCTATTCTGAAATTCAGCCAAACCCAACAATTGAAAATGTACAGAGTGGTGTAGCTGCATTTAAAAAGGCTGCGGCAGACTATATTATTGCTATAGGCGGAGGCTCTTCTATGGATACAGCTAAGGCTATCGGCATCATCATTACAAACCCTGAGTTTGAAGATGTAAGAAGTCTTGAGGGACTTTCGGCTACAAAGAAGCCTTGTATACCTATTTTTGCAGTTCCTACAACAGCAGGTACAGCGGCAGAGGTAACTATCAACTATGTTATTACTGATGTAGAGAAGAAGCGTAAATTTGTATGTGTAGATCCACACGATATCCCTGTAGTGGCATTTGTTGATCCTGAGATGATGAGCTCAATGCCTAAGGGACTTACAGCTTCAACAGGTATGGATGCACTTACACACGCTATCGAAGGTTATACAACTCTCGGTGCAAATACAATTACAGATATGTTCAACTTAAAGGCTATAGAGCTTATTGCAAAGAGCCTTAGAGGAGCTGTTGAGAATACAAAAGAAGGCAGAGAGGGTATGGCTCTCGGTCAGTACCTTACAGGTATGGGCTTCTCTAACTGCGGTCTTGGTATAGTTCATTCTATGGCACATTCTTTGGGTGCTGTATACGATACACCTCATGGTGTGGCTAATGCTATTCTTCTTCCAACAGTAATGGAGTACAACGCAGAGGCTACAGGTGAGAAGTTAAAAGATGTTGCTATAGCTATGGGTGTTGAAGGCGTAGAGAAGATGAGTCAGGAAGAGTACAGAAAGGCAGCAGTGGATGCTGTGAAGAAGCTTTCACAGGATGTAGGTATTCCTGCTGACCTTAAGGCTATAGTTAAGCCTGAGGATCTTGACTTCCTTACACAGTCTGCTATGGATGATGCCTGCAGACCCGGTAATCCAAAGGAGCCTACATTTGAGGATATTAAGGGGCTTTATTTGAAGCTTATGTAATTCTTTATAACCGGTGAAATAAAATAGTTTAGGTTTATAGGAAATAATTTATTCCCTGCTGAAATGGAGTGATTTTAGTAGGGGATTTTTTTAAGTTCCATAATATAGATAAGTCATTTAGCAACTAAACATAACATAAATTTGCTATTTTTGATATCTTTGATTGGTAGCTTATATAATAGTTTTTTATTATAATTTTCTCAAAAACGGATATGGAGGAATTTATGAAAAAAATAATGAAAATTATAGGGATTATTATAGTGCTTATAATTACTGTTGCTATAGTTGCATTTGGGGCTTATTGGTATCACAATATACATTGGTACGATAAGTATGACAAGGCACTAAAGAAAGTGGGAGCTAAGGAAAAACAGGTTATACTTCCAAACGGAAATATGATAAACTATGGTGAAGTAAAAAACGACAAACCTGCACTTCTTTTAATTCATGGACAAATGAGTATATGGGAAGACTATGCACTTGTAATGAATGAACTTAGTAAAAGTTGGCATATTTATGCTGTAGATGTATATGGTCATGGAGAATCGACTCATAATAAAAATCTGTACTATCTTGATATAAATGGGGATGACCTGATTTGGTTTATAAGTAATGTTATAGAAGAAAAGACTGTAGTGTCAGGACATTCTAACGGAGCAATTACTGCGGCATATATTGCGGCATATGGGGGTAAAAATATAGCCGGTGCAGTTCTTGAAGATCCGCCTATTTTCTCTACAGAGGGTGAAGGATGGGAAGACAGCTTTGCGTATCTTGATACATATAAGACTCTCCATGATTATGGTTTGTCCGATAAATCAGAATGCTGGGAAGCATATTATCTGAGACATTGTTATTGGGGGAAGCTGTATATGGCCGATGCCATGCCGGGGATAGCGGATTATGCACAAAAATATCACAGTAAACATCCTGATGAAGCGGTACAGATTGGCTTTCTGCCGCCATCAATCTGGTCTGTGTTTAAATATGTGAAAGAATATGATTTTGCTTACGGAGAGAACTTCTATGACTTGAGCTGGAATCATGGCTTAAAACAAGAGGATATATTATCTGCCGTAAAAGTACCCTGTGTTTATCTTCATGCTAAAGAAACCATTGATAAAAATGGAATATTTTTGTGTGCAGCATCGCATGCACAGGCCAAGAGAGCTGTTTCCTGTATAGGAAATAACTGTAGCTTGATTGAAACAGATACAAGTGATCATGTGATTCATACAGTTCATAGTGATGTATTTATAGAAGCAGTCAATTCATTATTAGAATAAGGAGTATACTATGCTAAAAGAAAATCTTGTTATACTTAGGAATATACACAGGTACTCACAGGAAGATATAGCAGAAAAAATAGATATTTCACGCCAGGCTTATGCAAAATGGGAAAGCGGAGCCACAGTTCCCGACATTGATAAATGTAAAAAATTGGCGGATATATATGGGATTACGATTGATAGCTTGATAAAGACAGCAACAATAGATGATAAGAAAATGATTCCACCGTCACCACCGGGAAAAAACATCTGGGGATCAATCATAATTAATGAAAGAGGACAGCTTGTAATTCCTAAAGCTGTACGGGAAAAGTTTGGGCTTACAGGAGGTCAGAGACTGATAGTGTTAAGTGATGATCGAGAAGGAATAGCACTTATCCCTGCAGAGAGATTTGAAGCAAGAATTAAGGAAACGATTGAATTTGCATCTGTCAGACCGGAAGAGTAAATTTATATTAACTTGTTTAAGCAATATGGTGCAACAAGATATTATTGTACATACCAAAACCTGATAAAAAATAATCAGGTTTTGGTATGTACTTTTTACTTTCATGTATATACATCATCTATAAATCCAGTTGTACAAGTGTAGCAGGCATTTCATGCTTAGTATTTACCTTGTCCGGACCGGTAACAAGGTCAAAGCATGAAACTATAATTCTACCATCCCATACTATAGGTTCTCCAGGCTGGTCAAGTCCTCCATCCACTCCGCTACAGTCAGGGCTTTCGGCAATGCGCTCAACTTTACCGTCCGGAGTTACTTTCGCAATAGCGTTTGCAGAGAAGTCGGCGATATAAAGATTTCCGTTATCATCAAAAATCATACCATCTGTACTCTGTAAATTTTTAGCATCCTGCGCAAATATTTTATTTTCAGCAAGGCTTCCATCTTCTTTAAAAGTTAGACGGTATACTGCTCCATCACCAAAATTACCAACATATAGAGCTCCGTCAGGTCCGAATACAATACCGTCTGCTCCATACTGACAATCAGGATTTTCAGTTACAAAGGTGGCAAAGATATTTTCATCCTTCAGAGTATTGCTTATATGTATATCATGTTCGTCTATACTAAATCTATAAACACAGCTTACCAGCTTGCCGTCCTCACGTTTCACAGGATGGAGATAACTTTGTGTAACATACATATATCCATCTTTTATGCGGATACCGTTTGGATGTTCCATCCCATATGCCACCACAGTGGTTTCCAAGATGTCTCCATCATCCGTAACCTTTAGTTTGAGTAAACGTCCTTTAAATATAAGATCAGGGTGTTCACTCCAACCTTGATTATCACATAAATATACATTCCAATCGTCATCAAAGGCTATACCCATATTGCGGGCTATGCCTGTTTCAGGATGAACCGGAACATCAAACCATTTTGTTACATTTCCTTCTTTATCAAGGCGCACTACTATTCCCGACATGTTATCTTCGGCATAATTCGGACAGGAAAGTACAAGATTTCCATGTCTGTCTATGGCCATCCCATCAGGCGTACATATATATTCAGGTAAAATACTGAAAAGTTTCGATTCTCTCATATTGCCTCCTACTAAAAACTTGATTAAGATTTTTGCTCAAACTTATTTTGCCAAACCTTAGTAAATGCTTTTGTAATATTCCAAAGTTTGTATTATTCTTTTTCGATGATATTATTATTACTAATCAAAGTCAATGTACAAAGCTAAGGCTTTAGGGTAAAATGCAACACTCTTATCTATAGTCAATGAGGACAGAAACATTCCGCTTTTGGTATAGTCATTTTCATTTTAAACTCACCATTGACAAACAAATATTAAAGTGATATGATTTTGATATCAAATAAATTCTTTGGACTTAATGTCCGGAAAGGAATAGCTATGAAAGAGAAGATTCTTAAAAGTACAGGTAAGGGTTTACTTATGCTGTTTGTCAGTTTAATTATGATGATTGGTGGCTGTGGACTTATAGTTTATGCAGGAGTTAATGAGCTGCCTTTCTTTATAGCAGGCGGAATGATACTTATGTTGCTTGGCTTCATACTTATAATGGGAATTAAGGTGGTAAGACCTCAGGAAGCTGTAGTTTACACACTTTTTGGTAAGTACATAGGTACACTTAAGGAAGAAGGTTTCCATTTTATCAATCCATTTGCAATCTCCTTCAATCCTGCCGCACATACAAGGCTTGGACAGAGTGGGGACGTGAAATCAAGTGTAAATTTGGATGCGGCTATGGGAAAGAAGATTTCTCTTAAAGCAATGACACTTAGCAACTCAAAACAAAAGGTAAATGATGCACTCGGAAACCCTGTAGAAGTGGGTGTTGCGGTTATCTGGAAGGTCGTAGATACAGCGGCGGCTGTATTTAATGTAGACAATTTCAAAGAATATCTTTCCCTACAGTGTGATACTTCTGTAAGAGATATAGTAAAGCTTTATCCTTATGACGTGGCTCCTGATATAGATACCACAGGTGACGGAGTTGCAGATGACGGAAGTCTCCGTGGATCTACAACTGTAGTGGCAGAGCGTATAAAGAAGCTCATTCAGGAAAAGGTAAATATAGCAGGACTTGAGATAGTGGAGGCGAGGATTACCTACCTGGCTTACGCTCCTGAAATAGCGTCCGCTATGCTTCAGAGGCAGCAGGCAACAGCTATAATTGACGCTAAAAAGGTCATAGTTGAAGGTGCTGTAGGTATGGTAGAAATGGCACTCGAAATGCTGGAGGAAAAAGGAACAGTTGAACTTGATGAAGAAAGAAAGGCAGCAATGGTTTCAAATCTCCTGGTAGTGCTTTGCGGCAATCATGAGGCTCAGCCTGTAGTAAATTCAGGAAGCCTGTATTAGTTTGGTTAACCAAAACAGGAAAAGATGATACACGGGTAAATGAGCCTATGTCTTATAGGTGTAAATAATTGGGATTTATGAATTATATTAACCACAAAAAGGGAGAATGGTTATGAAAACTTTAAGATATTTGTATCTGTTTGTGCTTGGCTTCCTATCGTTTTTGGTTTCGCAGATACTTATAAGAATTCCGCTGCTTGGCATTTTAACAAAGAATCCGAAGTTTGTGATATTTCAGATAAATAATGCCTTGCTTGTGGGTTGTCTTATTGCTGTAAGTGCAGGTATATTTGAAGAGGTTTTCAGGTTTTTATTCAGACAATTTCTTATAAGAGAAAGTGTGAAAATATCCGAGCCGATAATATTCGGACTTGGACATTCACTTATGGAAATTATATATATTTTTGCACCTGTAATATTATCTTCCGGTTTGTCGATGATAAGCCCGCTTGGGATAATTGAACGAGTGATTGCAACTTTAATTCATATAGAATTATCTATTATCGTTTGGAACGGATTTTTGGCAAACAAAAAATATCTGTATCTGCTTTTGGCTGTTTTGCTGCACTCAATTTGTGATATGCTCATACCGCTTGCAATGAGTGTTGGTATAGGCTCGTATGCATTGGAAATACTTTTCTTTGCAGTCACTGTAATTATAGGTGTTATAACCTTAAAAATAAACAGAATGGAGTGGAAGTTATGAAAAAATTTAGATTATCTGCCATAGTTATAATGTTTTGCTTATCTTGTATAATGTTTGCGGCTTGTTCGGATAAATCATCCGATGCAGGTAAAAGTTCTTCCGCATCAAGTGGGCAAAAAGAAAAGTACATAGAAAAAGCACAGAATGTAATTACCCTTTTTAATGAAGAAAAGTCTGATGAAATTGTAGAGCTGTGCGATGAGGCTATGAAGAATGCCCTGCCTAAGGATAAACTTTCAGAAGTGTATACACAGCTGAAATCAAACGGTGACTTTGAAAAGTTCCTTGAAGGCGAGATGACAAAGGTTGAGCAGGGAGGCAAGACTTTTACAGTTGTTGTTCAGCAGGCAAAATATGAAAAGAATACTCTTACTTATACAGTAAATTTTGACAGTGAAGATAAACTGGCGGGGATTTTTTATAAGTAGGGAAGTTTGAATTTGTGGAGAGGCAATATGAAGTTGAAAACATACGATAAAATTTTTGGAACTTTGTTTGCTGTTGCAAGCATAGTAATTATTGTCGTCTTTTTTTCAAGTAACAGTTTTTTTGAATGGGCATTTGCACGGCATCATAATACCTTGAGCTGGTACATACGACCATTATTTATTATCCCGATTGTATTAGGAGCATTTAAGAAATCCTATACAATAATTTTTGCTTCAATTTTTTGCTTATTTACAAGTATGTTCTGGTTTCCGGAGCCAGCGAAAGTAGATGAAAATGTCGTTGAATTTCTAGAATTTGAAAAGGCTTATTTGACCACCGGTTGGGCTGCAGACAAAATATTTGTAGTGGTTGCTGTTATACTCTTCTTTACATTTTTGATTTATACTACATGGAACAGAAAATGGAAATGGCTTCTGTTTGTTATTGTTATTAGTGCTTTATTGAAAGTTATTCATAGTGTTATTTTTAGTGGGAATAGTGGATTATCAATAGTCAAACCGGCAATTTTAGGAGTGGTTATATGCGCATCGGCAATTTTGATCCTCATCAAGAAAAGATAAATAAATTAGAATTTATAAAAGTAAAAACAACCAATTAATATATTTTAGAAAGAAGGGAGGACCATGGCAAAGAAACAGATACCTTTAAGAATAGGTGAAAAGCTTTACAATGCACTGGCCTCTTGGGCAGAGGATGATTTCCGCTCACTTAACGGACAGATAGAATATCTCCTCACAGAATGTGTAAAGCAAAGAAAAAAAGACGGAAAATATGTAGGTGAAAGTATAGATGAGCCAATAGAGTTGGATATTGATTAGCCCCATTGCTTTCGTTTAAAAAAGTACAATAGCACAATTGATAATCATTATCAATTGTGCTATAATTTTGTATAACAGCATTTTAAGCCGGTTATTTGTGAATTGATTTACAAGTAGGCTGCACATTTTTTGAAAACTAATTGAAAACATTTCTGAGAAATAAATTAAGGAGGAAGGTATGAAGGCTTCCAAACAGGTTCATGGAATTTTTGACAATATGTGGTTTTATACCAAGATATGGGCAAAAACTTTCCCGATAGGCCTTGTAATTATTCCGCTTTTTGCGGCGATGAGTGTTTTGAGTATTTATGAACAGATTAATATTCCGCGTGTTTTGGTCGAAGTGATTGAAAGGCAGGGAGGTGTAAGAGACTTGTTTTATGCACTTGCTCTTCCGGCACTGCTACTGATTGCGTCCAAAACCGCCAACGGAGTACTGAAGTCCGGCATTATGGCACTGGGAAGCAGACCTATGATTTACCTTTACTCTGTTCCTATTAACGAAAAATTATTCCGTATTCACTATCAGATGCTCACTTCTCCAAAGGTACAATCCAAATTGGTCAAAGCGAAGAATATTGCATTCAGCGGGGACGGTCCGGGTATTCATTTCTTCGGTTTGACAGTTTCAAATTTGCTTATTGCGACTATAGGTGCGGCTATATTTACTTCTTCGATTGTATATGTGGATTTCATTCTGCTTGTTGTCATCTTATTATCAGGATTTGTAAATCTGCTTTACGGCTTTTATGTCGGGAAATATGTTGACAGGAGCATGAAAGAACGCAGCGATGATGAAAAGAAAGAGAGCTATATCATGCGAGTCCTTGAAAACCGCATGTTTGCAAAAGATATCAGACTTTATAACATGAGTGACTGGCTTCATGGTAAGTTCAAATATTATCACGAAAGATATTCCAAATTCCTTTTGGGAGAAACACGAATCAGAGTTAGTGCCACTCTTTTGAATGCAGCACTGGTTTTAGTACGCGACTTGATTGCCTACGGATACCTTATTTTTATGTTGTTTAACGGAAATATCAGAGTATCCGAATTTGTATTTTTGCTGGGAGTGGTGTTTCAGTTTTCCAATTGGATGGATCTCATTGTCGAACAGATTAATTCACTTATCACTTTCAGCACGATGATGAACCAGATTAGAGAATTTTTGGATGTTGAAGATGAAGTGGGTGAAATGCAGTATGGCAAATCTCTTGAACGAGATGTTCAGATTTGTCCGAGTATCACATTTCAAAATGTAGGATTTCGATATCCTGAAAGCTCTGAATGGATTTTCAGAAATTTCAATTTGAATATAAGAGGTGGAGAACGTCTGGCACTTGTGGGTATCAACGGAGCCGGCAAGACTACTTTGATGTTGATGTTAATGGGACTCCTTCATCCGACGGAGGGAGATATTTTAATTGACGGAAAAAGTTATAGAGAGTTTCAACCTGGCGAATACTATAAACTTTTTTCTCCGCTTTTTCAGGATATTATTCTTTTTCCCGAAAGCATTATCGACAATATTACAGGCGGTGCGGATGTTGATAAGGAAGAGCTTGAGCATATATTAAAGCAGAGCGGTATGGATAATATTATTGAGAAGCTCCCGGAGGGTGGGGATACCTTCCTCGTCAAAAACAGTCAGGACAAGGCGATTGATTTATCAGGAGGTCAGAATCAGCGTTTGCTTTTAGCCCGTGCTCTCCTCAAAAATGCCAAAATAACTATTCTTGATGAGCCTACCGCGGCACTTGATCCTTTGGCAGAATCCCGTATCTATGAGGAATACAGCAATATGACAAAGGATAAGACTTCAATTTTTATCTCTCATCGTCTTGCTTCAACCGGATTTTGTGATCGGATTATTCTGCTGGAATATGGGAAAATCATAGAGGACGGAAGTCATGAAGAGCTTATGAATATGCGTGGTCGCTACTATGAAATGTATGAAGTGCAGAGCAAGTATTATCAGGATGATTTAAACTCAGACTCATCAGAGGAAGTGGCATCCTTTAGAGATGTTCCCGAAGCAGAAACAGATGGAAAAACTCCGGGGGAAAAATCCGAAAAAAATGAGGGCAGGGGGTGAGTGTAAATATGGCAAAAAATAATCTAAAGAATAGTCAAAATAATAATAAAATTCAGTCAGGATCAAGTGCACAAGCGGGTATCGGAGCAAATTTAGGAACCGGTATCGGCAGATTTTTTTGGATGATAAAATATACAGAAGAACAGGAAAGCGGATTTGTTTGGACTGCACTCATAGGTAAGACTATGGATGTCGTTCGGGTTCTGCTTCCTCTTTATCTCTCTCAAGTAGTTTTGAGCTCTATTTATAATGGGCATAAAACGGAAGATATTTTCATAAAAACTGTTATTGTGACAGTAAGTTTCTTTCTGCTTACTGTGCTTTCAGGCTATTTTCAGAAAAAGGCGAAATATCACTATCGGAGATTTTTGAAAAAACATCAGGTAAACAAGGCACTGACTGTTTTAGAAATGGATTATGGAGATTCCGAGCGTGATGATGTTCAGAATGAACTGAATGCACTTAAGAATGTGGAAAAGACTGTTGCAATGGGAATAAGCACATTTCAGGAAAGTTTATCCGTTTTAGCCGGAAATTTTATTTATACTGCAATAGGAATTTATCTGGTGAGGAATCTGTTTTTTGCTCCAACGGCAAAAATTGTACCCTTGATGAATTGGGGACTGAACCTCGGATACCTCGGGCTGATATTTCTCCTTCACTATTTTGCGGTTAAAATTGATCTGAAGACTATGAATAACTATGCAAAAATAGCAAGAGAGATATATGTAAAAAATCACAGATATCTCTGGCAGTATTCCGAACTGCTTTTTGACTACAAGGTTGGAAAAGACATAAGGTTTTATAGTGAAGCACTCGGAAAGCGTTACAATGAAGTATATCGATTGCGTCAGGATGAGATTTACAATATGTATTTTCGTTTGTTTACTGCAGCCCGTACAAAGCGAAATTTGATTAGTGCTCTGATTTCATTACTCACTGCTTTATTTGTAGGTTATCGAAGTATTTTAGGTTGTATCGACTTCGCGGATATCTTTCTTTGCATTGGTGTTTTGGAAGTTTTGTTCAGAGGCCTTGAAGAGATGACGACATCATTTGGGACAATCCTATCTTCTGACAGCATAAGAAAAAAGTTTATCCATCTGTTTAGAGATAAAAAAGTATGGATTGATTCCGAAAGCACAGAGCAATCATCAAGTAATAATCAGAAGTCAAGTGAGAAAGCAGACGAAGAATATAATGTCGTAATATCCGGTGAAGTACCGACAATGGAATTAAGGAATGTCAGCTTTAAATACCCGAATTCGGATGTCTTGGTGCTAAAGGATGTCAGTTTAAAATTATACGGTAATCAAAAACTGGCACTTGTGGGCTTAAACGGCTCAGGTAAGACAACACTTATCAAACTTTTGCTAGGGCTGTATAAGCCGAGTGCAGGGAAGATTCTTATTAATGGTGAAGATACGGCTAATTGGACTGCCGATAGATTTGTAGCATATTTTTCTGTTGTCTTTCAGGATTTTAAACTGTTTTCTCTTAAAATCGGAGAAAATATTGCTGTTTCTGAAGAATTTGATGAAAATTTAGTAAGGGAATCTCTTGAAAAGACAGGACTTTCAGAATTTTACAACAAATACGGTACAGGCGGATTTTTATATCGTGATTTTGAAGAAGGCGGAATTGAGATTTCAGGTGGAGAAGCACAAAAAATCGCTATGTCGAGAGCAATTTATCATGGGGGAAAATTCTTCGTCCTTGATGAGCCGACAGCGGCACTTGATCCCTTGTCTGAATACGAGATTTATACTCATTTCGGAGAAATTACATCGGAAAATCCGGCAATTTATATCTCGCACCGGCTTTCATCCTGTATTTTTTGTGATGTGGTTGCGGTTATGGAAAACGGTCAAATCGTTCAAATCGGCACACATGAGAAACTATTAGAAAATTCAGGCGGAGTATACTCCGTACTTTGGAACGCACAGGCAAAGCATTATAAAAATCAGTCGAAGGAAACTGAAAATATTTATAACAGGAACCAATACTGAAATTACTAATACAGTTGATTTAAGTAAGTTGGAGGGGTAAGTATGAAATTGGCATTTAGAACAGGTGTTAATATTTTTGTTTATTATTTTGCGATGGTATTATATCTCGAAATAATAGAGAAAACTTATTTTCTGAGAAATATAATTGGCGTTTTAACCATACCTGTCGTTGCACTTATAATAGTTCATGTATTTAATGTGTTATTGAATAAAGTTAAATATTTAAATCTATCAATGGACGAAAACTTAAAGAGTATTAAATTAGGTATTTTAATTTTGGAACTGTACTTTATAGGCAGAGACTTTATAAGAGGGTTCAGCATTTTGAATGATGATGGTTTAGCGCTTGTATGTACTATTATGTTGGTATTTAATTTACCATTAAGTAATATTATTAAGAGATACAAGAGCACTTCTTAGAAATGTTATGGAACATAATTTTATAGAAAGAGACTGGCTATGAAATTTATAATAAAAACAGGCATTGATATCGTGGTATATATTTTTGCGATACAAATTAGTAATCTCATAGTACTTGGCGGTTTTGCGATTAAAGGTATATTAGGTAATGTACTGGTATCTATTCTTACTTTGCTGGTGTTATATTGCATTAATATAAGCTTTGATGAAATTACATCTTTAAAAGTGTCAAAAGTTCAAAATGTATTAAGCCTTACATTAAGTTCTCTGATTTTAGCCTTATATTTTTTGTGTAAAGTTTTTTTGTTTAATTACTCCGACGCCTTTGAGACGGAGCTTGATACTTTTTATTTGATTAACTACCTGATTATAGTAGGATTAAGCATACTTTTAAACATTATCCTTAAAAGATTTAAGAAAAATTGTTAAATGTAGAAACATTAAAGACAAGAAGTATAAAACTTAGTATGTAAAAGACGCTTGGGGAATGGCAGATTTGCTGTTCCCCTTTTAAGCAAAGCAATCTCTCGGAATCTCAGCCTATAACCGCTTATAATTCCGAGAGTTCACAGTTATTTATCTTCTGTATTTCCGATTCGTGTTACCAAAGTATATGGCGCATAGGCATTAAGGGCTTCAGTTCTGAACTTTACCGCTAAAATATCACCTACTTTTGGCTCTGAATCTGAGATAATATCTTTGATAAAAATTTTATAATTATTTAAAGCATCAGTGTTGCTTTCTTTACCATAAGCATCAGCCCAGACAAATTCTCCGTCTATTTTGGTAATAACAAAGGTTTCTTCCCGGGGTGCAGTATCAAAAAAGGATTTTGCACAAATTTTGCTTAAATATTTTTTAAATTCTTCGTCATCTATACGGTAGTACGAATTATTGTATAATAGTCCTGCAATTTTTGCTTCATCTTCATACCCGATAAGGCTAAATTCCCCTATTTCACTTGAACCTGCCTCTATCATAAATAAAGGAGTAAAACCTTCTAAATCATCATCTTTCCTACCTATTTTGAGCTTTTTTAAACGGGAATGCAACTCATGAATTTCTATTATAGTCAAATCTTTCGTAATAATGCCTTTTTCAGGTCGGTAATCTGTGGTTATTGCCCAAGTGATTTTATTCAGACTGAAATTTATAGGAGATTTTTGGGGATTTGTTAAAAAGCAAACTGATAGGATGGCACAGATGATGACAGCTACAAACATAACCCAAAATGTCGGCTTTTTATAAGTTAAAATTCCCTTAACGCGTTGTTTGACACCAATTTCACCAAATGATAGCGGACAGATAGTTACTATCCTTTTTCTTGTGCTACAGTCTAAAAGTGTCTGTGAATATGCTGCAATATAATCTTTGTCTGTATTTTTTATAACCTCTTCATCACATGCCATTTCAATATCTCTGCAGAGGAGGACATAAGAGATTAAACAAAGAGGATTAAACCAATATACTGACAGCAGCAGATATCCGAAAAGCTTTTTAAGGTGGTCAAGCCTCTTTATATGTGCCTTCTCGTGGCTTATGACAAGGTCTGCGGCTGAATCTGAGAGAGTGGAAGGCAGATAAATCATTGGCTTAAAAATGCCAAAGACAAAAGGTGATTCTATACAATCACATATCATTATATTATCTCTTAACCGTACCGATGCGGCTATTTTCCTTTTAAGATGTAAATAGCTTAATAGAGCAAAAGAGAGCATAATTAAAACTCCTGTAATCCAAACGGCTGTACCGATAGAAAGTACAGTTTGCAAAGGATTAGCGCCGGCATAGGGAACCGGAGCATAATTCTCGGAGATGACAGGATTAACTGCATTGTTAATAATTGCTACACCTGAATTAATGGCAGGATTTAGCTTAAATTCAATACCCGGCGGAATAGTTTCACTACTCGGAATCAGGCTGAAAATGCTCTCCATAGAAAAAGGAAGGATAAGCTTTACCGCGACTATTGCCCAGAGTAAACATAAAATTCTTTTTGGAGCTTTTTTAAGAAACGGACGAATGATGATGATTGCTAAAATAAGCCAGCTTGCGGCTATGCTCATATTGAATATTTTCAAAAAAATTTCACTCATTTTCAGCCCTCCTTTTTGAAGGTATCAATCATTTTTTGGATTTCCTCTGCTTCTTCTGCTGTAAGAGTTTTCTTTGATATAAATGAGGCAATGAAAGCCGGGAGAGAACCCTTAAAAGACTCATCAATAATCTGCTCGCTTCTTGCAGAGTAAAATTCATTGCGTGAAATGATTGAAGTTACAATTCCGTTATTATTTTTTAGAAGCCCTTTTTCACACAATTTACGAAGTACGGTGTAGGTTGTGGGCTTTTTCCAATTTAGGGTTTCTTCACATATTTTTACTAAATCTCCTGAGCCTATCGGCTCATTTTCCCATACAATATCCGCAAAACGCTCCTGTACAATACCCAGTTCTATCTCAGCCATATAAAACTCCTTTTTGGGTTTATCCTAATAAACCTTAGCTTTAGTTTACTGCAATAAACCAAAAATGTCAAGCAATAAAATTTTCCCTTGACATCTCCTTTTAAAGGTGCTAAACTAATAAAGCTGTACATACAGCAACCAAGTGAAGTATCCGCTTCCACCTAAGTGCAAATGGGCACCGTGGTCTTTAGAAATGAATTATTACAGCTATTGCTGTCTGTCTAGAGTGGATACTTATGTGTATTCACTCTATTTTATTTTAAGTTTGGAGGTGTTTTTCTATTAGCGAATTAATGATCAATGAGCAGATTAGGGATAAAGAAATCCGTCTGATTGGAGAAAACGGTGAACAGTTAGGAATTATGTCATCAAGGGATGCAATGAAAATGGCTATTGAAGCAGAGCTTGATTTAGTAAAGATTGCACCGACTGCAAAACCACCGGTTTGCAAGATTATCGATTACAGAAAGTATCGTTATGAGCAGGCAAAGAGAGAGAAAGAGGCGAAAAAGAAACAGAAGGTTACGGAAGTTAAGGAAATTCGCCTTTCACCGAATATTGATGACAATGACCTTAATACTAAGGCTAATCAGGCAAAGAAGTTCCTTGATAAGGGCGATAAGGTTAAAGTAACCCTTCGTTTCAGAGGAAGAGAAATGGCTCACATTTCTTCAAACAAGCAGATTTTAGATGTATTCCTAGAGAAGCTTGGCGATATAGCGTCAGTAGAAAAACAGGCTAAGCTTGAGGGCAGAAGCATGTCAATGGTTGTAACAGGAAAGAAGTAAAGACATTTTTACATATTTTTTGTGAAAATGGCTAACAAGATAATAGGAGGAAAAAATTATGCCAAAGATGAAGACAAAGAGCGCAGCTGCTAAGCGCTTTAAGGTAACAGGAACAGGTAAGTTAATGAAGATGAAAGCTTATAAGAGCCATATCCTTACCAAGAAGACTACAAAGAGAAAGAGAAATCTTCGTAAAGCAACTGAAATTGATAAGTCAAATTTAGCTCCAATGAAGAGAATACTTCCATATAGCTAAATCAAAGTTAAATTGTTAAGGAGGAAATAAAATGGCAAGAATTAAAGGTGGCTTAGGTGCCAAGAAGAGACATAATAGAGTATTAAAGCTCGCTAAGGGTTATAGAGGAGCAAGAAGTAAACAGTATAGAATTGCTAAGCAGTCAGTTATGCGTGCACTTGCATCAGCTTATGCAGGCAGAAGAAAGAGAAAGGGCGATTTCAGAAAGCTCTGGATAGTAAGAATCAATGCAGCAGCAAGACTTAACGGACTTTCATACAGCAAGTTCATGCACGGTCTTAAGCTTGCTAACATCGATATCAACCGTAAGATGCTCGCTGAGCTCGCTGTAAATGACGCAGCAGGCTTCACAGCTCTTGCAGATGCAGCTAAGGCTAAGATTGCTTAATTTGAATTTAGATTATTATAAAATTAAAACTGCCGCCGGATTTGGGAATTCCTGATTTGGTGGCAGTTTTGTTTTAAAAATATTACAATATATTGTGCAAACAACCTATTATAATTCAGTAAAGAAAAGGACTCTTAAATAATTCCATCTATTATCTATTATCTATTTTTATTATCAACTTATAGATTTTATAAATATTTATTGTAAATTATAAATAAAATTTTGCTATTGACAATCAATAATATGTGCATTTATAATATAGATATTTAATAAGTCTACTGAACAAATTAACACAGGAGGCATCGTATGAAAATAGGATTTATCGGTTGCGGCGGTATGGGGAGCACACACAATAAATGTCTGAAGCTGCTGTCAGAATCCCGCCCGATTGAAGTAACCGCACTTGCCGATGTCAGAGAGGAATATCTTGATAAGGCGGCAAAGCTCTGGCCAAATGCAAAAAAATATTCAGATGGTCTGGACCTTATCAAAAACGAAGATGCAGATCTTGTATTCATTTGTGTGCCGAGCTACCTTCATACAGACATGGCTCTGGCTGCAATGAAGAAGGATATGAATATATTCCTGGAAAAACCGGCCTGCCTAAAACGTAAAGAATGTGAGGTGCTGCTAAATCAACATAAGCTGACACCGGTGAAAGCAATGGTTGGGCAGGTAGTACGTTCAATGCCGGAATATTTGTTTCTGAAAGATGTATATGAGAAGAAAACCTATGGAAAACTTAAAAGCATTATCATGCAAAGAATAAGCGGGGATGTAAAGTGGGGATTTGAAGATTGGTTCCATGATGAGAACCGCTCAGGTTCGGTTATTCTGGATCTGCACATCCATGACCTTGACTTTCTGCGCTATATGCTTGGCGAACCGAGCTATGCAGATGTCAATACCACACAGTTTGATTCAGGTATGATTAATCAGGTAATAACAAATTATCTGTTCGGAGATGTAGTTGTCATGGCTGAGGGAGTATGGCATAGTGCGACTAAGATGCCGTTTGAAGCAAGCTACAGGGCAGATTTTGAGAAAGCAACCATAAGATTTAACAGTACATCTCCTGAAAAAACCATAGTTTACACGTCAGACGGGGAGAAGATAGTTCCGTTACTTGATAATAAACATATGGATAATTCTGACAGCGGTATCAATATAACCGACCTCGGTGCATATTATCTGGAGGATGAATATTTCATTGACTGTATATTAAACGAAGAAGAAAATACAAGAGCTACACTTGAAGATGGTATAAAATCAGTACTTGCCGCCATAAATGAGCTGGAAAAAGCCGAGAGATTCACCGCACAAGTCTGAAATATACCGAAACAAGTTAAAATAAGCTGAAACAGGCAATACCTGTTAATATACAAGCAACAATAACACAACAGCCGTAAATCGGCGGAAAGAGAGGAAATATGAAAAAATCACTCGCTGTTTTGTTAACTTTCGGTCTGATAGCAGCCTCGCTTAGCGGATGCGGAGCAAAGACAGGTGACAACACAGGCTCAAAATCAGCTTCAAAAGCAAGCAGTTCAGCTAAAACAAGCAGTGCTTCAAAGGCTTCCGGTACAGGCAGTGCTTCTTCAGGCAAAACTGATGGAGAGCAGGTGGTATTAAAGGTTTTTGATGCTCATGCTTATGGGCTGGATGAATATGCAGAGATGGTGAAAGCGTTTGAAGAATCCCATCCGGGAGTCAAGATAGACGTTCAGCACTCTTCAAATGATTATAAGGCTACATTACAGTCGCGTATAAACTCGGGAGATGCACCTGATGTATTTGACGCACAGGCAGGTACTGACGCGAAAAGCTATTATGATTATGCATATGACTGGACCAACGATACAGAGGTCACATCCAAATTCAGAGAAGAAGCGCTTGCATTGGGAACAGTTGACGGTAAGGTTATGTCATTGCCTTGGACCTATGAAAATATGGGCCTTCTCTATAATGTGGACGTTTTTGAAAAGGCCGGAATCAAAACCCTGCCTACCACTATGGATGAGCTTGAAGCAGTTTGCGAAAAGTTAAAGGCAGCAGGGGTTACTCCTATTGCCCTGGCTGCAAAAGAAACCTGGGTACTCGGCCAGACTGCAACACATTTTATGATGGACAAATCTCTGGATGCTGCAGGTACAGTGGAAGCAGTAGAGTCGGGAAAACTGAAATTTGCGGACATGCCTCACTGGAAGAATCTGTTCAGATTCCTTGATTTGGCAAAGAAATATGGCACCGAAAAACCTCTTGAGGTGGATTGGGAAACGTCAGAGAACCTTCTTGCCAACGGTAAGGCAGGCATTATCCATATGGGTGACTGGTGCCAGTCAACACTTGACTCATTCAATAAGGATGCCAGAATCGCATTCCTGCCATTCCCTGTAGGCTCAGGAGAAAAGGATGCGACCCTTCTTTCTGCCTGCAACTGGACTTATATTGTAAACAAAGATTCCAAGCATCTGGATCTTGCAAAAGAATATCTAGAGTACATTCTCACATCTGATAAAGGACAGTATTGGATGTGTGATGGAATAGGAGCTGTACCCGGCGTTAAAACAGATCGTGAAATCAAGGGTGAACTTGCAAATGATGCAGCAAAGTATATAGCCGCGGGCAAAACAAACGGTTGGATTCACACAATAGCCCCTAGCAACTACAGTGACAATGTAGGACCGGTTCTTCAGTCGTACATGCTTGGCGAAACCACTGCCGAGGCGGCAACTGAGGCCATCCAGGAATTCTGGACATCTAACTGATAATACAGGCAGCGCCTTATACAGTACAGACCGTTTAAAAGAGGTGAAAGGATGAATAAAAGATTTAAAGAATTTCAAATATTTGCACTATTTGTGTTTCCGGCAGTTATATTTGTATTATTTGCCACAGATATTCCTTTTCTTATGAACTTATACTACTCTTTCTTTAAATGGAACGGAATCGGCAAAAATATGACTTTTGTCGGCTTTGATAATTTTGTTCGGATTTTTACCAAGGGCGGTCTGTTCTGGAAAGGCGCTATGTTTACACTCAGATTTTCATTGTTCTATGTAATTATAGTAAATGTAATCTCACTAACCGTAGCTTTGTTTTTGTCAAAGAAATCTAAGATTTCAAGTGCCGGACGCGCATTTTACTATATTCCTTATATTATAAGTCTTACTGCTATCAGTTTAATATGGAAGTTCATCTTCGGACCCGGTTTTGAGGCATTATACTCAATGACAGGGTGGGAGTGCTTCAACTGGAGCTGGGTAGGGACGCCTAAGCTTGCGTTTTATGTGGTTGTAATAATGACAGTATGGCAGAATATCGGATTCTATATGGCAAACTATATAGCAGGTATAATATCCGTGCCGACGGAACTTTCAGAGGCAGCAAGGATAGATGGTGCAGGCAGAGTACAAAGTTTTTTCAGGATAACTCTTCCTCTGATTATGCCTTCCATATCCATATGTCTGTTGACTTCCCTTACCTTCTCGTTTAAGCTGTTCGATGTAGTTATGGTATTTACTAAGGGAGGCCCGGCAAATTCAACTGTTACTGTTGCTTATGACATATATAAAGAAGCCTTTGTAAATAATAATTACGGTTTTGCAACCGCTAAATCGCTTGTATTTGTAGCCTTTGTTTTACTTGTTACTTCAATTCAGCTTATAATCACGAAGAGACGGGAGGTGGAAGTATAATGAAATCACATAAAATCAAGTTGTCTACAATTGTAGTCCTACTGTTTTCAATTTTTTGGCTGATGCCGTTGGTACTCATCTTTGTAAACTCATTTAAACCGTACAACGATATGATGCAACACTTCCTTGAACTCCCTAGAAGCTGGAAGCTTGACATGTATATTGAAACATGGGTAAAGTTTGATTTTCCGAAACTTATTAAAAATACGGTACTTTACACTGTAAGTACTGTTTTGCTGATTGTACTTATTGCGCCTATGGCAGCATATAAATTAGCCAGGGTTAAAAGTAAACTTAGTGTATTATGTTTTGTACTACTTATCTTACCTATGATGATTCCTTTTCAGTCCTACATGATAACTCTTACAAGACTTGTGTCAAATGTGAATCTTATAGGGACACGCACAGGGCAGGTTTTGGTAAGCACGGGTCTATGTATGCCTCTGGCTGTCTATATGATTCACGGCTTTATTAAAAATGTACCAATGGATCTGGAAGAAAGCGCTCATATCGACGGGGCAGGCTCATTAAGAACCTATTTTTTAATTATCTTGCCTTTGTTGAAGCCTATATTGGCAACGGTTATAGTGCTTGATGCATTGGCAACCTGGAATGATATTATTGTCAATCTGTTCATTGCCGGCAGTAATACGAGTGCGATGAATATACAGAATGCTCTTTATATGAGGTTTTCTGCTACAAGCTCGGATTGGGAGCATGCTCTTCCGGGTATAGTAATGTCCATAATTCCAAGCCTTATCTTCTTCCTGTTTATGCAGAAGAATATAGTCGGAGGAGTTACCGCCGGTGCGGTGAAAGGATAAAATTACTTTAGTATTTTTTGTAAAGGATTAGAAAGAAAGAACAATCAGAAAGGAATGAGGTCAGAATGAGAGTAGGCGTATTAGTGCAGATGGCTCGTGAAAAAGATATAGATATACAGTTTGCCGAAGTGAAAGAGATGTGCATGGAGAGCTGCCAGCTTGTTTGCTGGGACAGATCACTTTTTACAGATGAAAATGCCGATAAGATACTGGCTGCAAAGGAAAAATACGGAATAGATATAACCGCATTTTGGTGCGGATGGCCGGGTCCTAAAATATGGAATTTCTATGGAGGACAAGAAACACTCGGACTTGTACCGGTGGCCTATCGCTTTGAGCGTATGCAGACTCTTTTTGAGGGCTCTGATTTTGCGGCAAAGCTAAATGTTCCTGATTTGGTTACCCATGTTGGTTTTATACCTGAGAATCCTTACGATGGAAATTATTCAGGTATTGTCCATGCCGTTAAATCAGTTGCCGATTATTGCGCTGAAAGTAATCAAACTTTCCTGTTTGAAACAGGTCAGGAAACCCCTATTACATTGCTGAGAATTATTCAGGATATCGGTAGTACAAATTTAGGAATTAATTTAGATCCGGCTAATCTTATCCTATATGGCAAGGCTAACCCTGTGGATGCTTTGGAGGTATTCGGAAAGTATGTCAGGGGAATTCATGGCAAGGACGGACTGTACCCTACCGACGGTCACGAGCTGGGAAAAGAGGTTCCGCTCGGACAAGGCAGGGTAAATTTTCCTGTTTTTATTGCAAGACTTAAAGAAATTGGCTACAATGGTGATATAACCATAGAAAGGGAAATAACAGGCGACGAGCAGAAGAGGGACATTTTAGAAGCCAAAAGAATTCTTGAACAACTAATATGAAAATAATTAATCAAAGCATTATTAAAGGTAATAATTTGAGAGAAATGTACGAGATTATTTTCCATGAAAAATCCGTATCTCGTATAGAAATAGCCAAAAGGTTAAATTTAAGCAAAACTACAGTTTCCTGTCTGGCTGAAGAATTGATTGGTCTTCGCCTTGTAGAGGATCTGGGTGTGACAAAGAAGGAAAACGGAGTAGGACGCAATCCGAATGGCTTGGGCGTTGTCTCCGGCGCAAATTTCATTGCGGTTATTGACTGGTCTAAAGAGCGGGCGGAACTTCGGCTGGTTGATATCAGTAGCGGTGAAAGTATTTTATGCAGGAATATGCCGGTTAAGAATGATTGTGACTATGCAGATGCTACAAAAGCCTGCTATTTAATCGCAAAAGATTACCTGAGAGATACACAGAAATTGTTGGCGGTATGTATAATTATTCCCGGGCTTATAGATAGTAAACAGGAAACCATAATCTCTATACAACTTGGCATAGACAGCGAAATAGGAAGAAATCTGATAAAAAAACTTCGTTCTTATTTTTATCAGACCAGTGCCTGCTTGCTGAATGATTCCGCTTGTATGGCTTATGCTGAAATCGATGCCGCAAGACTGGAAAAAACCGACTTTGCCTATATAAATGCTGTAAACGGTATAGGGGCAGCCATATATTATAATCAGAGAATACTTGGGAATGCTACCGGACTTGCCACGCAGATAGGGCATTGCTGTGTGAAACCAAACGGTCCTATCTGTGGATGCGGCTCACGTGGTTGTCTGGACGTGGTTGCCGGAGAAAGCGCACTGACAGACTATAGTATAGATGTCGGAAAAAACCGAAGTAATCAGAAAAATCGTGAATTAAATTATACTCTTCTCAGAGAACTGGCGGATAAGGGAAATAAGCAGGCTGATGAGCTTTTGATGCAGTTGGCTGATTATTTTTCTACCGTAATTGTATATCTGGTTTCTATTGTATATCCCGAAAAGATTGTGATAGGAGGAAGAGGACAGAACCTCGGTACAAAGTTTATGGAGCGTCTTAAGGCAAATCTTGTCAATATGGGATTTCATTATATGATGATGAGGGCTTCGGTTTCTTTTGCCGAAATGACTGCCGAGGATCGCTTTATAGGAGCAGCCAGATATTTTATGAAGGAATATTTTGACTATTCCGGAAGTATTATTAATGGTTTTTATTTAGGGTAACGGTGGCATTAATAATTGAAGTACAGTGGGGAGAACCATGGATAGAAAGTTAAAAATAGCTATTGTAGGATGCGGACGAATATCTGTCTGCTATTCAGATACCTTGATGAAGCTTAAAAATAAATCTGAATTGTGCTATGCTGTAGATATTAATCTTGAGAAGGCAAAGCTTTTTGCCAAGCCCTTTGGCTGCAAGTATTCCGATAATATTGAGGACTTATTTGATAATGACATAGATGTAGCACATCTTTGCCTGCCACACGACTTACATGCACCTATTGCCATAAGTTTAATGGAGAGAGGTATACATGTACTTACGGAGAAGCCTATAGCAATTACATTGCAGGAAGCGGATGAAATGATAAGAGCTGCCGAAAAAAATAAGGTTAAGCTTGGTTGCATCTTTCAGACAAGATATAACGAAAGTGTACAGACCTTAAAGCGGATGTACGAAAACGGTGATTTCGGCAAAGTAACCTCGGTAAGGTCATATCTGTCTTGGAGCCGTCCGGATAAATATTATGAGGGATGTGACTGGAAAGGCACCTGGGAACACGAAGGCGGAGGTGCGCTTATCGACCAGGCTATCCACAGCATAGACAGAGTACGCTACATACTTGGAAGTAATGTTAAATGGATTGAAGGCTCTATTCATAATCACTGCCACCCAAAACTGAATGTAGAAGATACCGCAGAGGCTGTAATCGGCTTTGAAAATGACTGTATTTACAATCTTTACGCTTGTAACTGCTATGGATTTGACTCACCCATCAATATTGAATTCTGCGGAGAAAAAGGAAGATTTGGGCTGATACAGGATGTTGGCTATACTTGGTTTGGTTCCGAATATACTGAATACAGGGAAATCAGCAAAGGAAGTACAGTCGGTAAAGATTATTGGGGTTCAACCCACATTATGCAGATAGAGGAATTCTATAATGCGGTTCGCAATGATAAAGGCATAACTGTAGACGGAATTGAAGGCAGAAAGACTCTTGAAATGATTAAAGGTATTTATCTGTCATCTATCAGAAAAGAACGTATTACTCTTCCGTTTGAGGATATCAGGATTAAGGAATATTCTTATTAATAATGAACAATTCATACCATAGGCTATTGCAGAAGAACTAAAATCAAAACGATTATAAGATAATGTTTCTGTATAACTATAGAGGTTACTGCTGTCGGTATGCTGTGTAGAATTTTCAAGGCTTTTGATACTCATATCTATAATTAAAAACCGGAGATAAAAAATGGTAACTGATTTAATAAAAAAACTAAAAGAACGCTTATTTATAGAATTTAACAAGAGGGACCGTTCAGGCATATATGCTGTAACTTCAAGGGAACTCGCCTACAATTCCAACAAAATTGAGGGGAGTACGCTTACTGAAAACCAGACTGCAAGTCTGTTTGATACAGGCTTACTCCCTGTAAGCGATAATGTATACAGAGCAAAAGATATAGAAGAGATGAACGGACATTTTCTGATGTTTAACCATATGTTAAAGACCTTAGATGAGGATTTATCCGAAGAACTTATCAAAAAATTTCACTATGAGCTTAAAAGCGGAGTATTTGAGGATAAGGCAAACGGATATAATATCGGAGAGTACAAGGCACGCCCCAATATAGCGGGGACTATGCAGACTTCACTGCCTGTCAACGTTTCAGACGATATGAAGGAACTTTTAATATGGTATAAAAATTCTGAAAAAAATCTAAGGGCAATTGCATTATTCCATCTAAAATATGAAAAAATCCATCCGTTTCAAGATGGAAACGGTCGTACGGGGCGTGTAATTTTGTTTAGAGAAGCCCTGAAAAATGATATAATACCGCCTATTATCCACGATGAGAACAGGGTGGAGTACATAGAGGGGATAAAAGAATATTCAGATACAGACTCATCGGAGAAGTTACTTGAGCTTCTTATGAAAGAACAAAATAAATATATGAAAACAGTAAAATTTTTTCTTGAATAATTTTTGACTGTCGGCAGAATTATTGATTTTGTCGACAATTTTTATGCATAAAATATAGCTTAGATATATTGCGCCTTCTGATTTATTGTGCTAAAATATACAATAGCTGGGTAGTCCCAACTAACTCTATATAAATTTGAGTTCCATTGAGCATTTTAACAAGATTATAAGGCAAAGGAGTGAAAAAAGTTGGAAGAGAAAGAAAAAAATAAGAAAAAAGACTCAGTATATAAGAGACTGATGCCTTATACAGGAAACAAAGGAGGTCTGCTTTATCTTGCGATGTTTATGTCGGCTGCTTCCGGAGTAATGATGCTGATGCCTATGGTTTATATTCATAAGATAGTAAGCCATATTATCTTAAAAGGGCAGATAGAGGCAGGCCAGGTAAGAGGAAATGCAGGGTTGGCTGTGGCATTTGCGGTAGGAGGACTGCTTGCTTATCTGCTTGCCATCATAGTGTCCCATATCTTTGCATTTGAAGTTGAAGATAACATTATAAAGGTAAATATGAAAAGACTGATGGGAAAGCCCCTCGGCTTCTTTGCAAACAGGGAAAGCGGCAAACTCAGAAATGTAATTATAAGCGGTGCGGGAGAAACACATTCCTTCCTTGCACACCAGCTTCCTGATGTAGCCATGACCATGATATCTCCGTTGGTACTTTTAATATTTTTCTTCATATTTGACTGGAGACTGGGTCTTGCAAGTCTTCTTCCTATGGTAGTGGGGCTGATACTTATGTCAACCATGATGACCAAAGAGGCACAGAAGGCAAAGGATGAATATTATAAAAGCTTAGCCAATATGTCAGCGGAGACAGTAGAGTATGTAAGAGGAATACCTGTAGTTAAGACCTTTGCACAGAGCGTAGAGAGCTTTGACAGGCTGTATTCTCTGATTATAAAAATGAAGGAAATAGTAATTAAAATGACTCTGGGCTATAGGACTAAAATGTCTATATTTGAGGCTATAGCTACTTCTACAGCCTTTTTCCTTGTGCCGGTAGGCATCCTTCTTATAAATAATGGAGGAGATATAAGAGAGGTACTTGGCAATTCAGTAATCTATCTTCTCATCGGTCCTGCATTCGGTACTTATATATTCAGGTCGGCAGCCCTGGGCCAGTATAAATATTTTGCAGAAACTGCACTTGACAGAATAGACAATATACTTGACTATAAGGATATTACCTATGGACAGGATGAAAATGAAAGTGGAGAACTTGAATTTAAGAATGTGTCTTTTTCTTATGACAAAGAAAAGGTACTTGATAACATTTCGTTTAAGGTGAATAAGGGCGAAACTGTAGCTCTGGTAGGTTCTTCAGGTGGCGGAAAGACAACTATAGCAAGGCTTGCAGCTAGGTTTTACGATGCAGATGAGGGAGAAATCCTTGTAGGCGGTATCAATATCAGAGATTATGATAAGAAGTCCCTGATGAAGAAAATAGCCTTTGTATTCCAGAGTTCAAAGCTATTTAAAATGAGTCTTAGGGAAAATCTTTTGCTCGGCAACGAAAATGCGACTGAGGAAGAGATAGAGGCCGCACTTATAAACTCCGGTTCTAAGGAAATTGTGGATAATCTTGATAAGGGATTGGATACGGTATATGGAACAAAGGGAACTTATTTTTCGGGTGGAGAGTCCCAGAGACTTGCTATAGCAAGGGCATTTTTAAAGGATGCAAAGCTCATTATTCTGGATGAGGCTACAGCCTTTGCAGACCCTGAAAATGAGCATATAATTCAGGAATCCTTTAAAAAGCTTTCAAAAGATAAGACAACACTTATGATAGCACACAGGCTTTCTACAGTTGTAGATGCAGATAAGATTTTGGTGATTGAAGACGGCAAGATAAAAGAATCAGGCAAACATACCGAGCTTTTAGATAAAAACGGTCTGTATAAGAAGCTTTGGGAGGAATATCAGAGATCGGTGAACTGGAAGTTAGGAGGAAAAAATGAGTAAATTTTTTATGGACAGGTATGCCATGTCAGAACTTGGCGCAAATAACCTTAAAAAAGCAATATTTTCACGTACAATACTTAACCTCGTAAAGATGTTTCCTCCTATAATTGCTTTTATGTTTTTATTTCAGTATTTAAGCAGTATAGAAGGTATTAAAGCTGATTATGAACTCAGTTTTGTAAATTATATAGTTGTCATCCTGGTTATGGGATTGATTATATTTTTTGTGGCAGGCTGGGATTATACAAGGCTTTATACCAATGTATATAATGAGAGTGCTAATTCGAGAATAGACATAGCCAACAGACTTAAAAAGCTTCCACTTTCTTACTTTGGAAAGAGAGACTTGTCAGACCTTGCTGAAACTATGATGAATGATATAACTCTTTATGAGGAAATATTTTCACATGCAGTTCCGCAATTATATGCGACCATAATTTCCACAACAATAATATCTGTTATGATTCTTAGCTATAATTTTAAGCTTGGACTCGCTACATTTTGGGTAATACCCGTATCTGTTCTGCTGTTTTTTCTCTCCAAGAAGAAAAATAAAAAAACCGGAGATGAATGGGTTAAGACTAACAGGGCTGTGTATGACGATTTTCAGGAAAAAGTTGACCGGATTCAGGAGATAAAGGCATATAATTTAGAAGAAAAATCTCTTGAAGAATTTGATGAGAAGCTGGCTATTAACAAGAAGAATAAAATCAAACTTGAATTTTTGGGCGGAATTTCACTTGCTGCTTCAAATATTTTATTGAAATTAGGAATCGTAACTGTGGCAGTAGTTGGAGCAAATATGCTTATTTCAGGTGAAATAAATATTCTTGTTTATATTGCATTTCTTATACTGACTACGAGTATATATCTGCCTATTGAAGGAATACTTACTTTTATGGCTATGATAAATACTCTTGACAGCGTGGTTGGCAGGATTAAAGAGATAAAGACAATGCCTGTGCAGGAAGGCAAGACAGAGATGAATATCAAGAGCTTTGATGTGGAGTTTAAGAATGTGCATTTTAGCTATGACGATTATTCTGTAATAAACGGAGTGAGTTTTACTGCTAAACAGGGTGAAACTACAGCTCTCATAGGACCTTCAGGCAGCGGAAAGACTACACTTACAAAGCTTGCTGCAAGATTCTGGGATATAGACAGTGGGCAGATACTGCTTGGTGGTGAGGATATAAGTAAGGTGGATCCTGAAACTCTGCTTAAAGATTTCTCTATTGTTTTCCAGGATGTTACACTTTTTAATGCAAGTATAAAGGACAACATAAGAGTAGGTAAGAAGAATGCGACAGATGAAGAAATCCTAAGAGCTGCCAAGGTAGCAAGATGTGACGAATTTATAAAGCGTATGCCTGAGGGAATAGACACTGTAATCGGTGAAAACGGAGAAAGACTTTCAGGCGGTGAACGCCAGAGGCTTTCAATTGCCAGAGCCATACTTAAGGATGCGCCTGTTATACTGCTGGATGAAGCTACAGCTTCTCTTGACGTGGAAAATGAAAGTCTGATTCAGGAGGCCTTGTCAGAGCTTATAAAGCAAAAGACTGTTATCATCATTGCCCATAGAATGAGAACCATAAGAAGTGTGGACAAGATAGTGCTTCTTAATGAAGGTAAGATCGAAGCTATGGGAAGTGATAAGGAACTGTATGAGAAGAGTGAGATGTATAGAAATATGGTAGATAAGGCGATGACATAATAAGGTTAAAATCGGCATTTTAGAACAGCAGTTGATATTTTAACCGGGAATACGCTCTGCAATAAGAATGTACAAAAGGATATTAGTGCCATAAATTCAAAAAAATTTCTTGCAATAATAAAAGGAGCTGCCGCAAATTCTAGGTACGACAGCTCCTTATAGATACTCCTAATAAGTGGTTTCCCTCTTTATCAAAACAGGAGTTATAACCTTATGTATAGGCTCTTTGGAGATAACAGGATTCCTTTTTTTGCGCTCATTCATCTGTTCCACAAGTATTTCCATAGCGGTTTCCGCAATTTTATCTATCTGCTGCCCCACGGTGCTGGTTGGGATTACAGCTTCGTATGAAATAGGAGAGTTATCAAAGCCTATAATGCGGTAATCGTCAGGTAGAGAGCCATGAGAACGAATCAGGGAATTTAAAAACATATTTGCATAGGTATCATTAGCGATGAATATACCTTTCCGCTTTCCGGCATATTTAGCATCTATATAAGAGGCTGTCTCTTTAAGAGTCTGCTGGTTGCGTTCATAGGTGTCTCCCAAATCTTTTAAAATCAATTCATAAGGGAGTTTATACTCGTTACAGGTATCGAGAAAACCCTGAATTCTTCCATAGGAAGGGGTGTTTTTTGGCACATCTACATTTATATGAATCAAAACATCACATCCGCATTTATGGAGCAGCCCGGTAGCCTGTACTCCGCCCATGTAGTTATCTGTATTTACACTGTTAGTATATTCATCTTCGCGTTCAATCGTCACAATAGGTATATTATAAGAAGCCAGTTCTTTAGAAGGTATGGTATGGCTCAGAACTATCATTCCTTCAATGTTATAGGCTAAGAGCTCGTTAATATACCGTCTTTCAACCGCTTCGTTAGAATTTCCTGAAAACACCAAAAATTTATAGCCAAATTTTTCATAGGAAGAAAGAATTTGATTTAGCATTTCAGAATAGTAATGCAGATACAGATTAGGCATAATAATTCCTACAAACTCTGTTTTTCCGCTTGCCAGTATTCTGGCGACTTTATTCTCCTTATAATCCAAATCAACCAAAGCCTTGGCTATGATTTCCTGATTTTTTAGGGTAAGAGAGTCAGGGTTGTTAAAATAACGTGAAATAGTTGTTTTGGAAAAGTTTGTATAGCGCGCAATATCGTCAAAAGTTACTTTTTTATTATTCATAATATAACTCTCCTTTGTTAACAGACATTATAACAAAAGAAAAATGGCTTAGCAACAATAAAATTACCGGTAAAGTAACCGGTTATTAATTTTAAACAAAAAAGACCTGTATATTTTATTAATAATTAATAAAAATAAAATAATTCTTGACCGGAGTTAAAATATAAGCTATTATGAAAGTAAAGTAACCGGTCACTTTACCGGTTATATAGAAAAGAGAAGGCTAAGATATGAAAGGAGTAGGGGAGTGAAAGAGAAAAAGAATTTAACTCATAAAAAGTTAACGACCGGAGATAAACTGTTATACATAAGAAAAAACTGGCAGCTTTACATATTTTTCTTAGCGCCGGCACTTATATTCACTATTGTTTTCAGATACCTGCCAATGGGCGGAATTCTAATGGCATTTGAGGATTATAATGTAAGACTCGGGCTTTTAGGAAGTGAATGGGTGGGGCTTGATTATTTTAAGCGCTTTTTATCTTCACCTGACTTTATGGCTTATCTGGCAAATACCTTGAAGCTTAGTTTGTATGGCTTGTTATGGGGATTCCCTGTACCTATAATTCTGGCACTTTTATTAAATCAAATTAGAAGCGTGGGAATAAAGAAGAAAATTCAGCTCCTAATCTATGCACCTAACTTCATTTCAGTAATTGTCTTATGTGGTATGGTGAGAATGTTTTTATCACCTGTGGGACCTCTAAATCAGATTTTAGGTACTACAACAAACTGGATGACAATGCCTGAATCATTTAGAACTATTTATATTGCAAGCGGAATTTGGCAGGCAGCCGGGTGGGCATCCATTATGTATACAGCTGCTCTTTCAAATGTAAGCAAGGAGCTGGAGGAAGCGGCTACCATAGATGGTGCCAATATTTTAGAACAGATATGGTATGTACAACTTCCGGCTATCAAAAATATAATTGTAATTCAGTTTATTTTATCAGCAGGAAATATTATGAGCATAGGATTTGAAAAGGCTTATGCACTTCAGACGGGTATGAATCTCCCAACCTCAGAAATCATTTCTACTTACGTATATAAGATAGGTTTGTTAAACGGTGATTACGGCTATTCTACAGCAGTAGGTATTTTCAATTCAATTATAAACGTACTTCTGTTACTTTTTGTAAATAAGATTGTATCAAAGTTAAATGACGGTGAAGGATTATAGAGGGGAGGCAGACAATGAAAGTGCAGAATAATATTGGGATAGCTATTAAGAGAAGCCCGGTTGATAAAACTATTCTCTCTATCGGCTATGTGCTTTTAGGTTTATTTGTGGTAGCAATAATTGTACCTCTTGCCTATGTTGTAATTGCTTCATTTATGGATCCGAATGTCTTAAACAATAAGGGAATAAGCTTAAACCTGGGTGACTGGACAGTGGAAGCATATAAAAGAGTGCTTGAGGATAGTATGATATGGAGGGGCTTTGCCAATTCATTCTTTTACTCGGTAGCCGCAACGGCAATTTCTCTTTTCATTACCTTGCTTGCAGCCTATCCAATGTCTAAAAAGGAATTTGTGGGAAGAAAGTTTTTCAATGTGCTTTTTGTTATTACGATGTTCTTTGGTGGAGGACTGATACCTACCTTCATACTTATGAACCAGTTGCGCCTGGTAAATACAGTATGGGCAATACTTTTACCGGGAGCCTTCAATGTATGGAACATGATACTTGCAAGGACATATTACCAATCCATACCTAAGGAACTTTGGGAAGCGGCACAGATTGACGGTGTGAACGAAGTTCAGTATTTCTTTAAGATTCTTATACCTTTATGCAAACCAATAATTGCGGTGCTTGCGCTTTGGGGCTTTGTAGGAATGTGGAACAGCTATTTTGATGCAATGATTTATTTAAATGATGCTAATTTACAGCCGTTACAGCTGGTGCTTCGCTCCATTCTCGTACAGAATACACCTCAGCCGGGTATGATAGCTGATATTCAGAGTACTGCGGAACTGGCAAAGATGGCTGAGCTTTTGAAATATTCTACTATTGTTGTTTCAAGTATTCCGCTCCTTGTAATGTATCCATTCTTCCAGAAATACTTTGACAAGGGTGTTATGGTAGGCTCTGTTAAGGGTTAATAAAGTTGTATGGGAAGGAGAAATTCAGATGAAAAATGGGCTTAAAAAATCATTATGTATATTACTTGGTGCAGCTACACTCCTGTCATGTACAGGTTGTGGAAAGGCAGCGGTAGGACAGGCAGACATCAATCCCTCTACACCGGTAGAAGAAGTGACGTTTCCGCTGGCAACGACAGGAGAACTTTCATTTATAACAAACGCACCTGCCAGAACCGAGCAGGATCCAAATAAAAGGACTATATTTAAGCGACTTGAAGAAAAGACAAATGTACATATTAACTGGACCTGTTTTGTGTCGGATCAGTTTGGCGATAAGAAGAATCTTGCGCTGGCTCAGTTTGGAGCCTTGCCTGATGGACTGTTTGTAGCCGGGATGGGTGAATATGATTTACTTCGTTATGCAAAGCAGGGAATTATTATTCCGTTAGAAAATCTGATAGACAAATATATGCCGAATTTAAAAGCTGTATTTGAAAAATATCCTGAATACAGGGTAATGTGTACTGCACCTGACGGGCATATTTATTCCTTCCCTTGGATTGAACAGCTTGGTGCAGGCAAAGAGGCAATTCAGGCAATAGGTAATATTCCTTATATAAATAAAAAGTGGATGGATTTTCTGGGACTTAAGATGCCTAAGACTACAGCGGAACTGGAAGAGGTTTTGAAAGCCTTCAGAGATAATTCAGCTAAATTACAGCAGGAATTTGCCATCGAAAATGATATAATACCTATGTCATTCATCATTAATGACCAGGATCCGGCCATTTTACTAAATGGTTTTGGCAAAGGTTATGGAGATACAGGAGATCATTTTGCAGTAACAGACGAAGGTAAGGTTATTTATACCTCAGTACAAGAGGGATACAAGGAAGGGATAACCTGGATGCATCATCTGGTGGAGGAAAAACTTGTAGATCCGGAAGCCTTTACTCAAGACTGGTCTACCTATGTGGCTAAGGGTAAAAATCACAGATATGGTCTTTGCTTTACCTGGGATATAGCCAATATAGATAATTATGAGGACTATGTGATGCTCCCTGCACTTGCAGGACCTGACGGGCTTGTAAATATTACCAGACAAAACGGAAGTGAAACCAGTGGTTTTGACAGAGGGCGTTCTGTACTTACATCAAATTGCAGAAATACAGCTCTTGCAGCTGCCTGGATAGATCAGATGTATGTGCCGATTCAGTCAGCACAGAATAACTGGGGTACTTACGGAGAGGAAGGAAAGGCTAATATATTTGAAATGAGCACCAATGATAAAGGAGAACCTATGCTTAAGCACATGGCACTGGGGGATAATTCTCCTGTAGAAATTCGTGAAAACCAGTCGGTTAACGGACCGTTAGCTATCTTGAACGAGTATTACGGAGTTTACGTAACAGAGCCTGATGATGCCAAGTGGCGACTTGACAATATGCATGCGACTTATCTTTCTGATATGAACAGCAAATATGTATTTCCAAATGTGTTTATGAGTATGGAAGATACAAACAGAGTGTCGCAGCTTGATACTGATATTAAAAAGTATGCAGAGCAGATGAAGGCAAGCTGGATATTAAACGGCGGAATTGAAGGAGAATGGAAGGATTATCTTAAAAAGATGGAAGATTATGGCTTGTCGGAGTATTTGCAGATAAAGCAGAAGTACTTTGATAACTATCTTAAGTCTTTATCAAAATAAGTATAAACAGTTTGAAATAAAATATTAGACAGAAGTGGAGAAAATAGGCATGAGTGAAATGCTAAATAAAGCCAGAGAGTATGAAAAAGCGGAATGTATTAAAATACCAAAAGAAAACAGGCCGGTATATCATTTCTCTGCTCCTGTAGGCTGGCTCAATGATCCGAATGGTTTCTCCGAGTATAAGGGAGAACATCATCTGTTTTTTCAATATTATCCTTATGCGACCGAATGGGGACCTATGCACTGGGGGCATACAAAGAGCAAGGACTTTATAAAGTGGGAATATCTTCCGGCAGCTTTAGCTCCTGACTGTAATTACGATAACTTCGGAGTATTCTCGGGAAGTGCAATCGAAGCAGGAGAAGAGCAGGTGCTTGTGTATACAGGTGTGGAGGCAAAAGAGCAGGATAACTGCAAAAAGCGTATTCGCCAAACCCAGTGTATTGCAATAGGAGATGGAACAGACTATAAAAAGTATGAAAATAATCCTGTTATAACTGCTGATATGCTGCCTGAAGGAAGCAGTCTGGAGGACTTCAGAGATCCGAAAGTCTGGAAAGAAGACGGCAGATATTATATGGTTGTCGGAAGCAGAAATGCTGACGGAAGCGGACAGATTGCATTGTTTTCTGCTGAAAAAATAGATGACTGGAAATTCGAAAAGGTATTAGACCGTAGTGAGAATAAAGTAGGTAAAATGTGGGAATGTCCTGATTTCTTTGATTTGGGAGACAAACAGGTGCTTATAGTTTCGCCTCAGGATATGGAAATAGAGGGATTAGAGATACATGCGGGTAATAATGCCTTGTTTTTAATAGGGAACTATGAAAATGAATTTACCAGAGAAAAGATTCAAAGTGCGGACTATGGACTTGACTTCTATGCACCTCAGACTATGCTTACTGAGGATGGAAGAAGGGTTATGATTGGCTGGATGCAATCCTGGGACAATCCGATTTATCCTGCAACCCAAAAGTGGTCAGGCATGATGACTGTTCCGAGAGAGCTTTTTCTTAAAAACGGAAGAGTATGCCAAAAGCCTGTAAGAGAGCTTGAGTCTTATCGAAAGAATGAAGTTATTTACAAAGATATCTGCATAGAGAAAGAAATCGAGTTAAATGGTGTAAGCGGAAGAAGTGCAGATATAGAGCTTAGTCTTAAAGGTCATGAGTATGAAAAGTTTAGAATAAGGCTGGCAGCAGATGAGAAGCATTATTCGGAGATTATTTATGACAGAAAAGAAGGGATTTTAACCTTTGACCGTACTTATTCAGGGCTTACAAGGGATGCCGTAACTGCCAGAAGTATGAAGGTTGATAATAAAAATGGTGAATTAAACCTCAGAATTTTGGTGGATAAATACTCGGTGGAAATTTTTGTAAATGACGGCGAACAGGCTATGACATCCTTGATTTATACACCTGTAAGTGCAACCGGGATAACATTTGCAAGTGATGGCAAGGCTTATATGGATGTGAAAAAATATGAGATTGTAGTGGAATAAGAGGTCTATGACCTATAGCGCGAATAATTAGGATTATACTAAACTCAGGCTATATCAATACAGTTGTTGCAGACGTATTGATATAGCCTGATTAAATTTTGAAATATTATTAGTTCCACTCAATCTCTAATTCGCCCGCTGCACGATTAAACTTTAATATAAGATAATACTTTGTGCCGCTGTCTAAATAGACCGTATCTTCGGGATTTAATATATCTAAACATAACAGTACATTCTTGTATTTATCCTGTATTTCCGCACAGACATAGCCCTTTGTAATGCCGGCGTTAAAAGTAAATTTATAATCCCGGCTTTCTTTTATAGAGAGAACCTTTTTGATGTAGCCATGACAAAAGCCGAATTTTGCCCAACCCTTATTTTTCCAAAAGAAACTTCTTTGCATAAAGGATACCGTCATATGTCTTGTGAATAATCCGTTTTTGTACAAAAAATATGAAGAAACTACAGAGCCTAAGATGATAATAAAAGTAAACATTAATTTATAAGGCATATACATCTCCCCCTTAATCAGAATACGGTTAAAGTTTTATGCTGTTACATATGTATCATTTACTTCCGGTGCTATATAAACATCCTTCAAGGACGGGCTTTCCTGCCCAACAAAACCGTAGCCCTCATCATTTTCGGGTTTTCCCATAACCTTGGAATATAAATCAGGGAGATTTTCAAATTTGGCTATGGCAGTATCCAATTTCTTAAGAATTTTCTCCTTATCTTTTGGAAGTGTCCCGCTTGTGCGGACATGAACCCAATCATGAAAGCTATCCCATTTAATAGGGTGTTCAGGATTTATTTTTAAAAGTTCGACCAGTTTTCTTTCTTCTTTTAGATTTTCAAGTTCGGTTGCAGGCTTAAAATTTCCTGCTTTTATCTCTTTGCTTAGCTTATCCGCAGAAAGAAACATGGAGAAGTTGACTATATTTTCGGGCTTTGTCACAGTCAAAAACTTAGCCATAGCTTCAGCAGATTCTTCCCATCTTCCTGCCCCTGCCACACCTGTCATAAAGTGTGCGGCATAGGTAAAGCCGGCCTGAGTAAGCCTTTTTATCTCTCTGTAGGCCTCATCCACACTATGGTCTTTGTCCATAAATTCAAGTACGTCAGGAAGGGCATTTTCAATTCCTATATAGAGCTTGTTATAGCCTAAAGAATGTAACATAGCCAGATCTTCATCGGATTTTTGACGGATACTGGTTATGGTGGCATCAGAGTTGAAAGCAGATACTTCAGGGAAATATTCTTTTACAAGCTTTATAATATTAGCAAGCTCTGAGGCTTTTAACTGAAATGCACTTCCGTCACCGAGGTATACAAGCTTAGGACTGCCTCCATGTGACCTTACCCTCTTAAGTTCATTTTCTATATCTTCCATGCTGATTTTTCTATATTTAAGGTCGGTAAATAAATCACAGAATTTACATCTATTGTACGGGCAGCCGACAGTTACAGGCAGCATAAAGGCTTTTCTTTCCATAGGGCCACGACAAATTCTTCCTTCGTAATCCATAGATACTCCTTTCTGAGAACAACACATACCTTAAGGTAAGTATAAGTAAAATATGAAATATATGCAATGCAAAAAATACTTTATCCCCCAATTTGGGTTTATCGTTGTATATACCTAATATGGGTGAGAAATTTAAACCGAATAAAAATAAGGGAATATGAAAAAATAAATAAATTTCAATATTAGTATTGCAAAAACAATAAAAAAGTGTTATAATGTGAAAAAATACGCCGATAAGCTTAAAAGTGAAGTTCAAACTTAAAGCTTATGATCTGATAACTGTAAGCTGAGTAAGTATGACTTAGCTTAAATTTTTTGTAAATATTATTAAAATTGAATCTTGACTCTTAAGGATTGCTCACATTGACAACTAAATGTGGGCAATTTTTAATAAGAAAACAATGGGAGGGAATTTTTCAATATGAAGAAAAAAGGATTTAAGAGTATTAAAAGTTTAATTGCATTAGGTGGATTTTTAATTATAAGCTTAGTCTGTCTGATTATTTTACTGATAAGCTCCACTATGACAAAGAAGGCATTTAAATCTCAGGTTGAAGCAGATATGCTCTTTATAGCGAAGCAGGTTTCGGCAAAAATTGTATCGGATTTAGAAACCACAGAAAGCCTCGTAGAAGAACTGGCACACAATCCTATATTGTCTGATGATGAATTTACACAGGAAGATGTAACAAATTTCTTTGAAAAAAGGGCATCAGATACCAATTTTAAAATGTTTTTAAAGATTGATAAAAACGGGAAGGGAATAAATCTGGATAAATCCGGAACAACCTTTGATGTGGCGGATGAAGAATATTTTAAACAGGCTATGCAGGGGAAAACTTATACCAGCTCAATATTAGAAAACAAGGCAGAAGGCGGTAAAATAATAGTTATAGCTACTCCGTATTATGATGTTTATAATGGAGAGTTTTTGGGAGTTTTTGCGGGAATAAAAAGTGCAGATTTCATTTCAAATATATGTAAGGATTTTAAATGGGGAGAATCGGGAAATGTAGCTGTATATGACAAAAAGACCAATGTAATTGGAGCTGTAGATTACAGCACGGTTGAGAACGGACTTAATATTTTGGAAAAGGCAGGCAGTGATCCGGCATATAAGCAGGCGGCAGAATTTCTAAAACATCATATTGACACCGGTACGGATGGAATAGGCACTTATGAGTTGGGAAGTACAAAAAGGGTTGGTGCAGCCTGCAACATACCTGAGAGGAATTACGTTGCCATTGTTGCCATAGACGAGTCTGAGATATACGGTTCTTTAAATAAATTACAGTTAAATCTTGTTTTGGTTACAATTATCCTGGCAGTATTAGGTGTAGTACTCATTTACATTAGATTTGCAAGGCTTTTGTCAAGAGCATTTAATAATTTAAAAACTGATTTGGAATATATATCAAACTATGATTTAACCCAAAATCCTACAAAGGACTATTCTTACAGAAGAGACGAAATCGGTGATATCTACAATGCCACTGTTCGGTTAAAAGAAAATATTACTTCCATAGTTGCCGGTATATCGGAACATGCACAGAATACAGCAACAACTGCAGAAGAGCTTACGGCAACAGCACAGTCTACGGCAACAGCGGCTAATGAAGTTTCACAGGCTGTGTTTAATATAGCGGAGGGAGCAACCGGACAGGCTCAGGATACACAGAGTATGGCTGAAAATATTGATAAGTCCAATGAATTATTAAACAATATGACTATCATAGCTGAAGAGTTGTATAAGATAACCGAACTGATAAATAAAAGGAAGGAAGAGGGAAGTAAGAGCTTAAGTGAATTAGTTGATGTTACAAATAAATCTACCAATTCAGCAAAAGAGATTTCTGAAATCATATTACAGACTAATGACAGTGCAGAGCAGATACAGGATGCCAGCAATATGATACAGTCTATATCGGATCAGACCAACCTGCTGGCATTAAATGCGGCTATTGAGGCGGCAAGAGCGGGAGAGGCCGGCAAAGGCTTTGCGGTAGTTGCTGAGGAAATCAGAAAACTTGCAGAACAGTCAGCAGGCTTTACCGGAGAGATTAAGACTATTATACAGGGGTTGAAAGAAAAGACTGAAAAAGCGGTTGTTACGATGGATATGGCCAGAGGTTTTGTGTCGGAACAGGAAGCAAAGCTTGATGAAACCGGAGAAAAATTCATCCAGATATCAGAGGCTTTGGAAGAGAGTGAAGATATAGTTGCTGAAATAGAATCAAGTACTAAAAAAATAGTTAAAAGCAATGAGGCAATAACCCTGGTAGTAGAGAACTTATCAGCCATAGCCGAAGAAAATGCGGCAACTACAGAAGAAACATCGGCTGCTGTATCTACTCAGGTTCAATCCATAGAAAATATAACAAAGGCGAGTGAGAACTTAGCAGAAATAGCAACAGGATTGCAGGAAGAAATAGCCAAATTCATTGTATAGAATTAAAACCGGATACTAGGGTTAAAATGGGGCTGCCATAAAAGACAGCCCCTTAATCAATTAATCAATTTTCTTGATTACATATATAATAGCTGCAAAATCACCACCCATAGCATTTAAGTCTTCTCTGTCTACAGGTATTCCCATATACATAAGTTCATCACCGTAAGCCTTCAAAGACTTGGTTTTGCCTGCTATCTCATAAGTTACCTCATAGTGAGCCTCAGGGCAAAGTCCAAGGAGCTTAAATCTGAGGAAAGAAGCATTTATCTTATTAAGTCTCTGATAGTACATAGCAACAGCTTCACTCTTATCCTTGGCTACCACAGCCCAGGCTGTCTCATTATGTTCAAACGGACTGAGTATTCTGTAGAAGTCACCCTTCATCTGGATAAGCTCTCTATGCTCCTTCATAAACTTAACCTGAGACTTAACAGCTTCGATTTCCTCATCGCTTAAGAGGTTGAGGTCGAGCTCATAGCCGAAGGTTCCAAAGTAGGCTACAGCCGCTCTGGTAGAGATTGGAGTATTCCTGTGCATCTGATGGTTAGGAACGGCAGATACATGTGAACCCATTGATACAACAGGATACATATAAGAAGTGCCGTACTGTATTTTGGTTCTCTCATTTGCATCGGTATCGTCACTGGTCCAGGTCTGAGGTGCATAGTGAAGTATACCCGGATCAAATCTGGCACCGCCGCTTGCGCAGGACTCAAAGAGTACATGAGGGAATTTCTTTGTCAGTTTATCATAAAGTTTATACACACCGAGGATGTAGCGATGCATAAATTCACCCTGCCTGTCTGCCGGAAGCTGTCTGCCGAAAGGTTCTGTCATATATCGGTTCATATCCCATTTAATATAGGAAATCTTAGCACCGGATAAAAGCTTATCCATACAATCGTAGAGATAATCAACAACATCATCACGTGTCATATCTAATACATGCTGGTGTCTTGAATGGCATTCGAATCTGTCCGGTGTACCAATCAGCCAGTCAGGATGGTTTCTGTAGAGGTCGCTGTCCTTATTTACCATCTCAAGCTCTACCCAGATACCAAACTTAAGCCCCATAGCCTCTATTTTATCGGCAAGCCCGGACACTCCGCTCGGAAGTTTCTTGGTATTTACAAACCAGTCTCCGAGTCCTCTGTAATCATCATCTCTTGCACCGAACCAGCCATCATCCAATACAAAGAGTTCTACTCCGACTTCTTTAGCTTTTGAGGCTATTTTTATAAGTTTTTCTTCGTTAAAATCAAAATAGGTAGCTTCCCAGTTATTAAGGAGGATTGGGCGGGCCTTACCTTTCCATTCACCCTGCATCAGATGCTTTCTGTACAGGTCATGGAAAGCCTGACTCATAGCGTTGTAGCCCTTATTGCTATACACAAGTACAGCCTCAGGAGTCACAAAACTTTCTCCTGTTTCAAGTTTCCAGGAGAAGCCTTCAGGATGAATACCAAGCATTACCCTGGTCATATCGAAGGTGGAAACCTCAACCTGAGCAAGAAAGTTGCCGCTGTACACAAGGTTAAAGCCATAAACCTCTCCTGAACTCTCGGTAGTTTCAGGACGGCTGAGTGCGATAAAAGGATTGTGGTCTGCACCTGAGCCTGTACCTGTAACAGTTCCCACTGATTGGATACCCATTTCAAGCTTTCTTTTTTTAATATAACGCTCTCTTGCCCAAGCACCGGAGAAATGAAGCATTTCATAATTCATATCAAGGAAGTCTACAGCGAAACTGAGAGCTCTTTGAAGAACTATAGGCTTCTCACCCTTGTGATAAAAGCGTGTATGTCTTGTAATTACCGGATAATCAGCGTAAATGGTGTAGGAAAGTACCATTTCGGTATTGGTTACACTATCTGTCAAGGTAATTTCAAGGGTTTCAGCTTCGGAATCGTTTTCTACATAAGTAGAAGGAAGTGGAGCAATACTTGGCTTACCTTTTATTATCTTATGGCTTAGATATTTATATTCACTGATTCTGCTTCCATTTTCCTGAAGTACGGTGTAGGCAGGACTTCTAAAATCTCCTGTACCATAGCTTGGATATTCATCTCTTACATAATGTCTTGCAAGTATGCCGGGTTCTTCCACGCAAACAGCCATATGTGAGCGTCCTACCTCTTCATGATGGTGTGCAAAACTATCTCTGTCTTTAATAACCTTTCCGTAATAAAGATTTTCGATTCCTCCGTTTGGAAGTACGCTGACTACATAGCTTACTTCCTTGTTGAATAAGTGAAAGGTTTTTGAAGCTTCATGAAAAACTACTGACATAAAATCCTCCTTTGAGTTAATTAAAAGTGCTGCTACATAATAACTTATAATGTAAAACTGTGACAACCTTTTGAAAAATGTTGATAATATAATTAGTGTTAAAGCTTACCGCCACTGGTTGCGATACCCTGGATAAATTGTTTTTGGAATATCAAAAATATGATTATCATAGGTACACAGGCTATTAAGGATGCAGCCATAAGTTCAGGGAACTTGGTTACATACTGTCCCTGCATCTGAGCGAGGGCAGAAGAAAGCACCAGAAGGTTTTTATCCTTGTTTACTATCATAGGCCACATAAGCTCTTTGTAAGCAAAAAGTGATGTAAATATACCAAGAGCTACCATACTTGACTTTGCAAGCGGAAGCATTACAAAGAGGAAGGTCTGTCCAATATTACAGCCATCCAGCCTTGCAGCTTCTTCAAGATCCCTTGGAAGGCTCATAAATGCCTGTTTTAAAAGGAAGGTACCAAAGGCTGTTACAAGCCCCGGGAATACAAGGGCAAACATTGTATCAAGCATATTCATCTTACTTATCATAAGATACTGTGGTATTAAGAATATCTGGCTTGGTACCATCATCTGAAAAAGCACAAGGGAAAAAGCAAAGTTTTTACCCTTAAAATTCAGTCTTGCAAAAGCGTAACCTGCCGTAGTGGCAGTTACAACAGCACAGAGAACTCTGAAAACTATCATAAGCAAGGTATTCTTATATAATAATATGAAGTTCATGTTTTCCATTACTGACTTAAATGCATCAGTACGCCATACCTTTGGAAAAATCACAAAAGGATTTACCTGGGTAGCCTCCGTAACAGTTTTAAAAGAGGTAAGTATCATCCATATAAAAGGTACCAGCATGGTTATTGAAATTAAGATAAGAAACACCTGAACTATAGCCGCATTTATTCGTTCGTTTCTTTCTATACTGCTTTTTTTATCCATTGTAATCTCCTTTCTAATTATAGAATACCCACTTCTTCTGTGCTTTCATCTGGAATACTGTAATAAGTAAAATTATCACAAGTAAGAGGACTACTATTGTAGAGCCATATCCAAGATTCTTCTGCGTAAATGAGTATTTATAAAAAAGGTATACTAAGGACTGGGTTTTAGGAAGCGCAGGGTTTGAGTTTACTCCGCCTGCCATAATCATAAAGATAAGATCAAATACCTGCATAGCTGCAATAACCCTCGTTACACACACAAAGAAGATGGTTGGTGAAAGTAAAGGCAGGGTAACATTAAAGAATGCAGCTATTCCGGTCGCTCCGTCAAGGGATGCAGCTTCATAATAATCTTTAGGAATTTCCTGAAGTCCTGCAAGAAAGAGGACCATATTATAGCCGAGTACCGACCATATTCCTATGATTGTAATGGAAAATATGGTTAATCCGGGATCAGAAACCCAATTGATTTTTGTGCCGAGTAGATTGTTTATAAGACCAAAATCGGCATTGTAAAGCCATCTCCATACCATTGCAACAGCAGCAGGAGCAGCGACCATAGGTAAGAAGATGATAGTACGGTAGATAGCACGCCCTCGCATCTTTCGATTCAACAGTACCGCTATTACCAGTGATATTGCTATAGAGAAAGGAACTTCAACTATTGCGTATTTAAAAGTATTTACCAGTGCCTGCCATACCTCAGAATCACCAAATACCTTTATATAGTTACTAAATCCTACAAATTTATTTCCTTTACCAAAATCACCTGTCTTAAAAAAGCTTTGGTAGATTGTTTGGAATATAGGTATAATATTTAAGATGATGAGACCTATAATTGTAGGTAGAATAAACAGCCATCCCCACAGGAACTCGCTTTTTTCTCTGGGAGTAGGACCTTTTTTTGCTTTAATATCCACGCACATCCCTCCTTATATAGGTTGACAGGTATAGTGAAAACACATATACCTGTCAAGATTTAACCCCAATTATTGGGGTTTAGTTAAGAGTCGGATTTGAAATAATTATTCCTCTGCAAGAACTTCGTTCATCTTAGTAGCCATTTCCTTGCATACATCCTCCATGCTCTTTTCGCCGTTGTATACAGCCTGAAGGGCTGCATTGTCAGCATTTTCCCAGGTTACAGTGTTCTTTGAGAAAGGTCTGATAACCATATCCTTAGTCATATTTATATAAGCCTGAAGATTGAATTTAGCTGAACTTGTCCAGGCTTCGGAGGTTCCCTTATAAGCAGACATAGTTACTCCAAGTTTAGCCTGTTTTTCCTGAGCTTCTTTAGAGCCAAGGTACTCAATGAGCTTCCAGGCCTCTTCTGTATGCTTTCCGTTAGCGGAAGCCGCCCATCCAAGACCGTTGTAAATTGAAACTCTTCTTCCGGTAGCCTTATTCTTAGGAAGTTCAACTACATCGCAGTTAGCGGCTGTATACTCATTATCTCTGAAAGCCGCTATCATCCATGAACCCTGCATAGCCATAGCAACCTTGCCTGATGATAATAGAACATCTTCACCGTTCTCTGACATAGTCTGAAGAGAAGGCATAGAGCCGTCCTTTATAGCACCTTCAAGAAGCTTCATTGCCTCTATGGTCTTAGGATCATCCCATCCTGATTTCTTCTTATCATCAGAAATTATATAACCGTTGTTTCCGTAAATCATGTTGTAGTAGCCTGCCTGGTTGTTGTCGTTACGGATTACAATACCATGCTGGCTTCCGTCAGCCTTTGTAAGTTTCTTAGCGGCTTCAAACATATCTTCCCATGTCCAATCAGCTGTAGGATATTCCATCTTGGCTTCATCAAACATTTTCTTGTTGTACCAGAGAGCAATAGTATCTATATCTTTTGGAACTGCATAATATTTACTGTCATATGTGTAAAGGCTCCAGATATCATCAGGATAATTCTCAGGTTTGATTACATCGCTTGCTTTAATCTTATCTGTAAGGTCAAGAAGCATATCATTTGACATATATCTCTGGCTCTCATTTGAGTGCATCCAGAATACATCAGGTAAAGAGCCACCTTGTGCTCCTGCCTCAAGCATGGTCCAGTATTCGTTCCAGCTTGTTACGGAAATATTGGTCTTAATTCCTGTTTTAGCAGTAAAATCAGCCATAATTTCTTTGAGGCCCGGTTCCTGATTGTTATCCCAGATAGAGACATTGAGAGTTACATCAGAACCTGTGTTACTTGTGGAACTTTTTGTGCTTGTAGAACTTGTTTGTGCAGCGCTGCCTGATTTTGCAGAACTTTTGGTACCGGTTGTACTTCCGCCGCCACCACAAGCTGTAAGGGAAAAGGTCATGGCGCCTGCTAAAAGCAGTGATAAAACTTTTTTCATTTTCATGTGTCATTCCTCCTTTAAATTAAACAATAAGTTCAGATAATA
>ERZ773067.140-NODE-140-length-45300-cov-10.548635_pt1 | contig 45300 bp, 42 predicted proteins | sample MGYA00580622_ERZ773067 | MGnify/ENA primary metagenome ERZ773067 (study PRJEB29015, sample SAMEA2737998) | human oral metagenome | biome: human oral; feature: human-associated habitat; material: dental | place: China | collected 2113 ...
GGGGTCTGTCCCTACGTGCGACCTATCGGTCGAATTGGCATCCGTCCACGTTGCGGCCTGCCAGCCGAAGTATGGATTTAGACTACGTGCGACCTGCCGGCCAAATCCGCATAAAATAATAATCCGAGGCCCGACCGAATGCATTTCAATCCTCCCACATTTTATTATATCCCACATTGCCGGGCTCATCGGAGTCGTCGGATTCCTCGTTGATAAGGTCGGGCTTGGAAAGTCCCCCACCGGGCGAAGGAGTCGTTCCGCCGTGGGTAGAGAGGGTTTGCATCACTGTTTCTTCCATGTGGATGACCGTTATTTCGGGTCGTTGATAGGTCTGTTTCATAGCGTGCTTAGTTTTTATAGAATTTCTTTCCGTTCACTATGTAGATGTTGCCCGAGGGCAGACGGTTATAGTCGCGACCGAGATTGCGACCGTCGAGCGAGTAGAACGGGTATCGACCGCTCCTGACATCGGCTTCGCCTTTGCGGACGCTGTCGATATCGGTAACCGTGGGCCCTTCATCCATCACCATAACGAAACTCTTGGCGGGAGCCATACCGGTAGGACTGGTGAGGAAGCCGCGGAACGAGTGGATGTGGCCGTTGGTGTTGGCCGTGGTGACGGGTAGCCACGTATTGCCCACGTTGAGGTTATAGGCTTTCATCGAGGCGGCCAGGACGTTGGGGATGAATTGTGTTGTGCCGTTGAACTGCCAGTTATTGTCGGCAGTTCCCAAAACAGCTGTCGATGCTAGCGCGGGAGTCACGGGAACGACCACGTTGTGCATTTCGGGCAGGTTATGACTTCCGCCGTCGGTTACGCGAACAACATACGCCTTGTTTGCATCGAGGGTGGCTGACGAGGGCAGGGGCGAGAATACGAATATAGATTCTCCGCCTGCGCGCTTCATGTTTTTAAGCTCGTAGGCCGTCATGCCTGCAGGCAACGTGGTGGGATAAGGCAAGAAAAGCGTCATAGCGTCTGTACCCGAGAAAGTGCGGGTATAATTCGCCTTGGCAGCAGTGAATTGGTGCTGGATGGGGTAATCGCAGCCACGGCCGTTTTTATATGCTGCATGCGTATCGTAGACTTTGAAATTGGCACACTGTCCATTTACTACGAAGTTTTCTTGATCGGAAGGAATATTCGCAGGATTCGTTCCATTGGGCAGATATACTATTGTGTAAGGCGGAGTTCTTCCAAACGGCCCTGCGCCAGTTGCACGAGAAATAGTAGTACTTACGGGATTAACGCAGTTTACCATATCGATGTATTTCAGGCTATAATTATCCTTCCAAATAGAGGTTCCAAGGTTAGCAAGCTGCGAGCCTGGGGCAAATGTGAAGCTTTCAATACCAAACATCTGGTTGAAACATTCATTATGCAACGAATGAACAGAAGCCGGAATTGTAACCGGCCCGGTAAGACTACCAATGAGTGCAAAAGCACTTTCGCCAATATATTGAAGACTATTTGGCAGAATGAGTTGTCCTTGTAGTTTATTACATTGATAAAACGCCCTATCCCAAATGACGGTTAAGTTGCTTGGCAATGACAAATAACCATTAAGATTCCAGCAGTTTTGAAAAGCATATTTACCAATCCAAGCCGCATTGGGAATAATGAGATTGCCGGTTAGAGAGTGGCATTCATTAAAGCAAGCTTCAGGTATATATCCAAGGTTATCTGGTAGTATTAAGTTGTTTAAAGCTCTGCAATTTTGGAAAGCCCGATCTCCCAATGCTGTTACATTCTTTAGGTTTATTCCTCCTGTTAGGCGTTGGCAATTGTCGAATGCAGAACTACCGATACTTGTTACATTTCCCTGAAACCATATACCACCATTCAAACTCCAGCAATTCTGAAAAGCCTGTTTCCCGATGCTGGAAACATTTGGTGGAAGTACAACACTGCCTGTAACGTTGCGACAATCTAAGAAAGTGTAGTCGGGAACGGTTGTCATGTTATCTGCATAGTCGATAGTGCCATTAAAACCATAGCAAAAAGCAAAAACACCAGTACCCATATGGTTCACAGAGTTTGGAATGTAGATGTTACCCGTTAGTTTTTGACAGTTATTAAATGCGTTATCATCGATGCGTTGTAATCCTTCGAACCAGGTTAGCGTTCCACGCAAATTATAGCATCCCGTGAATGCACCTGCACCAATCTGCACTACTCCAGGCTGTATATAGATGTTTCCTGTCATTCCGGTACAATCCTTGTAGGTGCCCTCTTTTATTAGTTGCACATGCTGTGGTGTGGTGAGGTTTCCGCTTAAACTACGACATTCGGCAAAGGCATAATGCCCAAGACTGGTAATAGAAGCCGGAGTGTAGTTTATAACCTCTCCTTGTATTCCTGAATTCTGAAAACACCTATCGCCAATAACTTGAATATTGATAGGAGTAAATGGTCCTCCTGCAATCATCGAGCTTGAATAGGTGAAATTCATATTTGTGACACCCGTAATCCCAGTATCTTTAAATAATCCGTCACCCAAAACGGTATAAGGTTTCCCACGCCAGAAATACGCCCAATCGCCAGTGTCTATATTATGAACTCTTGTATCCCAGAGATCCCAAGCCAGATCGATGTTCCCATAGAGATTACGCCCTCCACCTGCATCATAGACATAGAGGAGTTGACTTGGCCCTGGCCCAGTAAGACCATCCCAACCATTGGTATAGATACGCCACTTCCAATTGCTCTGTTTTCCTTTGTTCTCTCGATTTACACCGATATCCCATGCCTGCGCATGGAAGCAGAAAGCAATCAACAATGTTGATAAAAGTAGATGTCTTTTCATTGTAATTTCTCTTTTAAATGTTTCCTAATTGAGTTCTTATTTCGTTCTTAATTCATTCACAAAAGGGCACGACAAATTGAACAACAAAACTCGCGGGAGTATTGTTGTTTAAAGGATTTGCGTAACTTCTACGCGCGCGTAAAAATAAGTTAGGTGGGGCTAGATGCCTGTGTGTGTGTGTGTGTGTGTGTGTGTTAGCACTTTTTCCGAACCCACCAAATATTCAGACGAAAAAATCACAGAGAAATCGAAATTTCTCTGCGTCGCGGGGGCGATGGAATATGTTGCTAAGTGTCTCACGGCGGCAAAGGTATATTAATCAATTCTTTTTCACAAAAGTTGAGGTTACTTTCTTGATTTAGAACAAGAACTAAGGATTGTGGAAAAGGCTATTGTATGGATAATTTTTTTAATGACATACCTTTGTCGACGGATAATTCACAGGGGTACTTGCAAAACCCCCTTTAACAAAACAAGAAAAATGACAAAAACAAAGCAACAGGTGAGTGTGCTGTTCATGCTTTTCAGCATTCTCTTTTGCGTTTGCCTTATTTCGGCAAACATTCTCGAAACAAAGCAAATCTCGGTGTTAGGAATCAGTTTGACTGGCGGACTAATCGTGTTCCCCGTTTCGTATATCATCAACGATTGTGTATGCGAAGTGTGGGGGTTCCGAAAAGCTAGACTACTCATTTGGACGGGATTCGCCATGAACTTCTTCTTTGTGACAATGGGCGCCTTGTGCGATTGGATTCCAGGGGCACCATATTGGACAAACGATGCCGGATTTCATGCTATTTTCGGACTCGCACCGAGGGTGGCTGGAGCTTCGTTTGTGGCATTCATCGCAGGGTCGTTCGCAAATGCCTATGTGATGAGTCGGATGAAGATTCGCGACAAAGGTCGGCGATTCTCTTGGCGAGCAATATTGAGTACGATTGCAGGCGAGAGTCTTGACTCGATAATTTTTTTTCCGCTGGCATTGGGTGGCGTTGTTCCGGCCGACGAACTTCCGAAGCTGATGTTATGGCAGGTTCTTCTCAAAACACTCTATGAGGTAGTTGCTCTACCCGTGACGGTTCGGGTTGTTCGGCGACTCAAACAGCACGAGGGCGAAGATGCCTATGATAACGGAATAAACTACAGCATTTGGAAAATTTTCAGCTTAGGTTAAATATCATGGAAAGAGAAAACGAAAACCTTCATTCACTCGGAGCACCAACAAATTATAAGATGAACTATGCGCCGGAGGTACTCGAAACGTTTGAAAATAAGCATAAGGAAAACGATTATTGGGTGCGATTCAACTGTCCGGAGTTTACCAGTTTATGTCCCATAACCGGGCAACCCGACTTTGCTGAGATTCGCATATCCTATATTCCCGGTGAGCGTATGGTTGAGAGCAAAAGTTTGAAGCTCTATCTGTTTAGCTTCCGCAACCATGGTGATTTCCACGAAGATTGCATAAACATAATCATGAAGGATTTGGTGAAACTCATGGCGCCGAAATATATTGAAGTGACAGGTTTCTTTACTCCTCGCGGCGGCATAAGCATATATCCTTTTGCGAACTACGGACAACCGGGAACGAAATTCGAAAGGTTAGCCGAAGAGCGATTTGCGAGGCACGAATAAAGCAGAATTAAAAATGGAGAATCTTGTAGAGATTCTCCATTTTTAATTTATTGCTGAACTTGCTCGAAGGCACGTTCGGCATGATAGGACGAGCGGACGAGTGGCCCGCTTTCAACAAACTTGAATCCTTTGTCGAGAGCAGTTTTTCGATAGTTGACGAACTGTTCGGGGGTGACATATTCTGAAACAGGAAGATGTTTTGCCGTGGGCTGGAGATATTGTCCGATGGTGAGGCGTCGGCAACCGGTTGCGAGAATATCATCCATTAGCTGCTCAACCTCCTCACAGGTTTCGCCGAGGCCTACCATAAAGCCGGTTTTCGACATGACGCCCGAGCGGGTTATCTCGCAGAGTACGTCGAGACTACGGTTATATTGCGCTACGCTGCGCACCCCGGGAGTGAGCCGTCGCACGGTTTCCATATTGTGTCCGGCAACGTTAGGACGAGCAGCCATCACTTTGGCGATAAGTTCGGGTCGCCCCATGAAATCGGGAATGAGCACCTCGATGAGCGTTTGAGGATTCTCAATTCGAATGCGTCTTATGGTTTCGGCCCAATGTTCGGCACCATAATCGGGCAGGTCGTCACGGTCTACGGATGTTATGACGGCATATTTTAACCCGAGTGCCTTGACCGATTCGGCCACACGTCGCGGTTCGTCAGTGTCGAGTTTGCTTGGGCGTCCTGAGAGTGTGTTACAGAACTTGCAGCTGCGCGTGCATATGTTTCCGCCAATCATCAGTGTGGCTGTGCGCGCCGCCCAGCATTCGGTGCGATTTGGACAGAGCCCGCTTGTGCATATAGTGTTGAGATGATGCTTGGCGAGAATGCCGGCTGTTTGTCCGGATTGTTCTGTAGAGGTAAGGTCTATTTTCAGCCAATCGGGTTTCTTAACGTGAGGTGGCCGTCCGAAGAGCAGCCGCAGAAATTGTTCGGGCTTTAGTCCGCGAATGATATCGGCAAGTTCGATGTTCTGCAATCTTTCGCTCACGGCCTCACGACTGAAATCAGCGCCGCGTATATGGTCGAGCAATTCGCGGTCTTGGTCGCCTATGAGGAAGTAATCGCCGGCTAGATTAAGATTCACAATTCGGTTGTTCTTCAGTTCTATCCGTGCTTCTAGGGTTCCGACGTCAGCGAATCGTTTACGTCTTACTTCGGTGAATTTGGGATTGTTACCGTAGACGAAATCATGCGACGCCAGTTCTTTTTCAATCTCAGCGATTGCGAGCATATCCTTTTCGTTGAGTGTGCGAATGGCGTCGCCACACATATATTTTCGAGCATGATTTATGAATCCGTCTAGTGGCAGACTGGTGTAGTCGCCAATGTTGACTACTCGCTGTGTCACCGATGCAACCCCCTTGCTCTGTAGCTTTTCGTGCGACGGAGTGAGTGCTTTCGACAAGTGTTCAAGTCTGGTATCGAATAGCACGGTGTTGTGTAGCACGCTGCGTTTCTTAAGCCGATAGAATGCACTGCCCGAGACTTTTCGGCCGTCTACGAGAATATCATTTCGACCAGAGAGTTCGGCCGCGATTCCAATATTTTTCATCAGGTTAGCCACCTGCTGCATATAGTCTTTAAAGGCCGAATTCACATTGTCGGCAAAAGATATGTATGAGAATTGAATGCAGCCCAGGTCGGCATATACACATCCGCCTCCGCTTTTTCGGCGAAAGATGTGAATGCCGTTCTGTTTGCAATAATCCGTATCTACTTCGTTCTTGATGAGTTGATTTCGCCCAAGCATAACGGTTGGTTCTACCTGCCAGGCAAAGAAATAGTCGTCGTCGGTGTAGTTTTGCGCCACATATTCCTCTACGGCAAAAAAGAAAGGAAGCTGTTTCGGCTCCGGTCTGTAGGGTATAAGAAGATATTTCATTGTAAAGAAAATGGTATTCGATTTGCGTGCAAACTTACTCAAAAATCCCGAGCCTCTTTGCTTTGCAATTGGGCTCGGGATTTTCGTTTCTAAGCTCTGGAGCGGCTATCTATTTTCTCACTTTCACGACACTTCCGTCGGCTTTCCTAACGATGTAGATCTTTCCATCTTGCATTCGTTCTGCTCGGGTTCCGTCGAGGTTGTAGACTTCTTCTTTGCCGTTTGCATTCGATTTGATTTGCTGTAAAGATGTTACGATGTTATCTTCTTTTCCGAATACAACTTTGATGGTCATTGGTACCAGAAGCACTTTTACTTTGATTTCAATGTTAGCATAGAGCTTGTTACCAAATTGTTTGGCTTTCAAATCGATTGGCACATCGCCCAAAGTTGGGCCCATCCACGAGCTTACGTTCGGGTCGGTGCCTTTAGTAATTTTGATAGACTTTTTAGCGCTGAACTCCACGATTCCTTTAGTATTAATGGTTCCATCGATGTCGTTAACAATGATGTTTCCCACGCCCATTCCTTTATACTGGAAGTTGTAGAGCGCCATGGTGTATTTACCATTGTCTTGTTTAGTGAGTACGATGGTTGCCGTGTCGCGTACGGTTTGTCCCATGGCTGTAACCATCACCGAGTCTTTGAAATTTGTTGCGCTTGCACCAATGGCACAGGCGACTAGCAGGATTAGAGTAAAAATCTTCTTCATGTTTTCTATTTTAATTGGTTTGAATTTATCAGCATCGTGAGCGCTTTGTTTTCGCAGGCCTCCATTTTTTCGCGCTCGCCGGGGCCCTTATCGTTTATTCCGCAGAGGTGCAGAATCCCGTGTATAATCACTCTGTGCAGTTCGTCTTTGAACTCTTTCTTGAACAGTTCGGCGTTGCTCCGCACGGTGTCGAGCGAAATAATGATATCGCCGTTTATCGTGTTGCCCTCGTCATAGTCGAAGGTGATTATGTCGGTGTAATAATCGTGTCCGAGGTATTGTTTGTTAACCTCGAGAATCTTTTCGTCGCTCACGAACAGATAGCCTATTTCGCCAGTTATCTTACCGTAATCGGATGCTACGGTCTTTATCCACCGTGTTATATCGCGTTTGCGAATCCGCGGCATCTTTATGCCTTCTGAACTATATGTAATCATTCGTTGTTTATTTTCGGATTGGGAAGGAACTCGCTAACATCGCGCCCGAAACTCATCAGTTCGCGTACGAGACTCGAGCTTATTCCGGAATATTCAGGCTCGGCTATAAGAAGAATCGTGTCGATGCCCGACAGGCGGCGGTTCAGTTCGGCCTGCTCTCGTTCGTATTCGAAATCTTTCACGCTCCGCACTCCTTTCACGAAACATGTGGCTTGCTCGGCAATGGCGAAGTCGACGCTCAATCCTGAATAAGCTTTGACCTCTACACGCTGGTTGTTGGTATATACTTTATTTATTTGGTTCACCCGTTCGTCGGCCGAAAGCTCATTATTTTTCTGCCTATTAGTTCCCACTCCGATTATGATTCTGTCCATCATTCTCAGCGCCCGTTTCACAATGGCATCATGCCCGATGGTGAAAGGGTTGAATGAGCCCGTGAATATTCCCGTTGTCATGTTTTTATCTTGGTTATCAAGAAGAATAATTCTTTATCTGAAACGCTGCAAAAGTACGGCATTCAAAAAATCTTTCCGCCCGCTCTTATTTTATTTTCTCCGGCTGGCCTATCAAACCTATGCTATAGTAGAGATTGAACGTATTCATCATGTTACGTTTCGAGAGAGAGGAATGAGATTGTGAAGACGAATTTGGTCTTATTTGCGGTTCTATACTTTCATGATATCATCATCCACAATGCGAACAGCATATACAACATGGTTGAAAGGAACATCTTTTTTGTTTTCTTAGCTTCATACGATGATTTTACCTCTATTTAGTTTTATTACACGGCTTCGGCTAGTTATGAAGACAAGAGAAGAATGATGTTTCGTTAGTTTGACGCATTAGATTAGACTATAAGAATTAGTTTTAATCTTTCCTAATGTGTGAGAAGAGTCAAAATAAGTTTGGTTTGTCCTATCAAACATGTGAGAAGAGCTTAAAGAGGTTTGTTTCATCCTATCAAATACGTAGGACAGGGCGAAATGAATCTAGATTGGGTTAATATGAGAGTAAAAAAGTTGGACACACTCTCAACGAGCATGTCCAACATAAGAAATTTCAATTATCGGAACCGACTTTCGCAAGTTAGTCCACGATGCACACTATAATTTTATGATTAAGAACCAATTAAATAACTCCTATTGATATATCTCCTGAATGCCGTTGACAGCTGTTGAGTCAGAAACGCTGCAGGGGTCGAAGCCGGCGGGGATTTTGAACTTTGCACTAGGACTGTAGCCGAGGCGTTTGTCGGCATAAACGAGCTGCATATAGTAGGCCCATATCGGGAGGGCCATCGTAGCGCCTTGACCGAGTGACATGTTGTCGAAGTGGATGTCGCGGTCGTCGCCGCCAACCCAACAGCCGTTGACGAGTTGGGGTGTAAAGCCCATAAACCAACCGTCGGAGTTGTTGTTGGTTGTTCCGGTTTTGCCGCCTACTTCATTGCGGATGTTGAAGGCATAGCGGAGTCGACTACCGGTTCCGCCGTCGACAACACCTTGGAGCATTCCAATCATTTTGTAGGAATTGTCTTCCGAGATGACTTCGTTCATGAGGGGTTGGAATTTGGCGATTACGTTGCCGTGACTGTCTTCTATCTTGGTAACGAAGAGTGGGGCACAGCGTATGCCGTGGTTGACGAAGGTTGTATAACCACTAGCCATTTCGCACACGGATGCTTCGCATGGACCGAGGCAGAGAACGGGGGAGGCGTATTTTTCGATATCAGGGTTGTTGAGGCCGAAGTCGTGCAGGATTCCAACGAAAGGCGATGTGCCGAGGAGGGTTATGAGGTAGGCTGAAATCCAGTTGTTGGAGAATTTGAGTCCCCAGGCGAGTGGTACTTGTTGTCCGTAGCGTGCTCGTGAGCCGTTGCGAGGCGTCCATCCGCCGTATGAGCGTTGTACGTTGGGTGCTGTGGAGCATGGTGTCATGCCGTTTTGCATGGCTAGGGCGTAGAGGAATGGTTTGATGGTTGAGCCTACTTGTCGTCGTCCACCCATAACCATATCGTATTTGAAGTGCTGATAGTCTATTCCTCCGACATAGGCTTTAACGGCTCCGGTATAGGGTTCCATGCTTACGAAGGCTGAGCGTAGGAACGATTTATAGTAGCGCACGGAGTCGATGGGTGTCATTACGGTGTCGATTTCGCCATGATATGTGAAGAGTGTCATCTCGTGCGGTGTTTGGAAGCTGCGCCTTATTTCTTCGGGTGTTGCGCCTTGTTCTTTGAGGCGTTGATAGCGCATGCTGAGCTTGCATGCTCGGTTGAGGATGGCTTTGATGGTTGCTCGGGATATGTTGTTTGAGAAGGGGGCATTTTTCTTGTATTGGTTGGCGATATTGAACTGTGCTTGTAGGTATCCGCCAACGTGCTTCCTGACGGCTTGTTCGGCGTATTGCTGCATTCGTGTGTCGATGGTGGTGTAGATTCTCAATCCGTCGGTGTTTACGTTGTATGGTTCTCCGTTTCGTTTGAGGTTTTTGTTGCACCATCCGTAGAGGGGGTCTTGTTCCCATGCAATTGAGTCGAGTACGAATTGTCGTTCTTGCCATTCTCTGTAGTCGTTGCGTACGGGTTTGGGTGCCATCATGTAGCGTCGCAGGAAGGCTTGGAAATATTCGGCTGCTCCTTCGATGGGTTTCGTTTTTTTGTAATCGAGTTCTAGCGGACGGGCCATGAGTTCGTTGAGTTCTTCTTTTGTGATGTAGGCCGAGCGGCACATTTGGGTGAGCACTACATTTCGACGTTGTAGGCAGCGTTTGGGATAGCGCAGGGGATTGAACATGGATGGATTTTTGCACAATCCAACTAGTGTGGCGGCTTGGGTTATGCTTAGACGTCGTGGTGGTTTGTTGAAGTATATGTTGGCTGCACGTTCGATTCCGACGGCATTATGGAGGAAGTCGAAGTAGTTGAAATACATTGCTATTATTTCTTCTTTCGTGAAATGGCGTTCGAGCTTTATGGCGATTATCCATTCTATTGGTTTCTGCATCAGGCGCTCGAAAGTGCTGTGGGCCTTTTCGGAATAAACTTGCTTGGCTAATTGCTGTGTTATAGTTGAACCTCCGCCGGCGCTGGCTTGTTGCATCACTCCTCGCTTCACAATTGCTCGGCCGAGGGCAATGAAGTCGATTCCTGAATGTTCGTAGAATCGCTCGTCTTCGGTTGCAACGAGTGCATGAACAAGGTGTGGCGATAGGTTGTTGTAGTCGATAGCCACTCGGTTAGCGTTGTCTTGATTCCAGGTTCCCATGAGCTTTCCATCGGCCGAATAAACCTGTGACGCGAACTTGTCTATGGGGTTCGAAAGTTCTTCCATGTCAGGCATGTAGCCTATCCATCCGTTCCACACTGCTACGAAGAATGCGCTTGCAGATATAACTAGAAGAATCAGGGCTGCCCAGAGGGATTGTACAATATGTTTTCTCATTGATTTTATGGTTCGGTTAAGTTCGGCCGTCTTTGTGTGAATCGTTGGCTGTTAGCCGGTTCTATAAAGCAGCTGAATGCGTGCAAAGATACTCCAATCGGGATGAAGCTCAAAAGAAAAGGTTTTATTTTTCCCTCGTCCGAACCTTTCAAGAAACAGTGGTACAGGGATAAAGAAGAATAGGGTTATCTTTACCAGCCGAAAACAATAAGACTCAAAAATGGAGAAACATAATTTCGTCGACATCAAAAGTTTTGATAAGCAGCAGTTGCTCTACCTCATCGAAATGGCTCGAGAGTTCGAACGGTTTCCCAACCGCGAACTGCTCAAAGGTCGGGTAATTGCCACCTTGTTCTATGAACCTTCAACACGAACCCGATTGAGTTTTGAAACGGCCGCCAATAGGCTCGGTGCGCGGATAATCGGCTTTACCGATGCGAAGGTTTCGAGTGTCAGCAAAGGCGAAACACTCAAAGATACCATACTCATGGTTAGTAACTATGCCGACATAATCGTGATGAGGCATCACATAGAAGGTGCGGCACAATATGCTGCAGAAGTGGCGCCCGTGCCGATTGTGAATGCCGGCGACGGAGCACATCAACACCCATCACAATGTTTGCTTGACCTTTATTCGATTGCGCAAACGCAGGGCACGCTCGAGAATCTCGACATCTGTCTGGTAGGTGATTTGAAATATGGTCGAACTGTTCATTCTCTTCTCATGGCCATGCGCCACTTTAATCCCACGTTTCATTTCATAGCGCCCAAGGAGTTGGCTATGCCCGAGGAATATAAAATCTTTTGCTCGCAGAATGGTATACGGTTCGAAGAACATCACGATTTTACACCCGAAATTATTTCGCAGGCCGACATTCTTTATATGACACGCGTACAGAGAGAGCGATTCTCAGACCTTATGGAATACGAGCAGGTTAAGAATGTCTATATTCTTCGGAACGATATGCTAACCGATGCCAGAGAGAATATGAAAATTCTACACCCGTTGCCAAGAGTGAACGAAATAGCATATGATGTCGATGAAAATCCGCATGCCTACTATATCCAGCAGGCTAAGAACGGACTCTTCGCTCGGCAGGCTATCTTCGCTCACTGTCTCGGTATAACATTAGATGAGATTCAGGCTGACATAACTATCCTATAATAATGAAGCAAAACATGTCAAAGAAAGAACGACTCGTGGCCGCCATCCAAGACGGAACGGTTATAGACCACATCCCGGCTGCAAAAACATTTCAGGTTGCCAATCTGTTGCAACTCGAACAGCTCTCAACGCCCGTGACAATAGGCTACAACTTCACGTCGAACAAAGTGGGCCGGAAAGGTATAATCAAGGTAAGCAACAAGTTCTTCACCGATGCCGAAATTTCCCGTCTGTCGGTTGTTGCCCCGAATGCTGTCCTCAACATCATCCGCGACTACGAGGTGGCTGAAAAGAAAACTGTTCGTACTCCCGATGAACTTCGCGGTATAGTGAAATGCAATAATCCGAAATGCATCACCAATAACGAGCCCACCGGCACTATCTTTCATGTGGTCGATAAAAGCGAAGGTATCCTACGCTGTCACTATTGCGAAAAAGAACAGCATATCGACCAAGTGGAGCTCTGCAAATAGGTATATTGATAAAAAATTGAATGTAAAATGACACAAGAAGAAAAAACGAAACTAGAGAGCGATATAGTTGACGTTCTGAAAACAGTTTACGACCCGGAGATACCCGTAAATATCTACGATCTAGGAATGGTTTATAGGATAGAGGTTGACGATGACAGCTCGGTTGATATGGATATGACCTTCACTGCCCCGTCTTGTCCGGCAGCAGACTTTATCCTCGAGGATGTGCGCACGAAAGTTGAAAGTCTGCATGAAGTGAAAAGCGTGAATATAAATCTGGTTTTTGAACCGGCATGGGACCAGAGTATGATGTCGGAGGAAGCTCGTGTTGAACTGGGATTTGAATAATGAAAAACATTTATTTCCTTTCGGATGCGCATCTCGGTTCGTTGGCCATTGAACACAGACGAACGCAGGAACGACGGCTGGTGAGATTCCTCGACGGAATAAAGAATAAGGCATCGGCCGTTTATCTGCTAGGAGACATGTTCGACTTCTGGAATGAATACAGGTTTGTTGTTCCAAAAGGTTTTACGCGATTCCTCGGAAAGCTGTCTGAACTTACTGATATGGGAGTTGAGGTGCATTATTTCACGGGAAATCACGACCTGTGGACATATGGCTATCTGGAAGAAGAATGTGGAGTGATTTTGCATCGGCATCCTGTTACGACCGAAATTCACGACAAAGTATTCTTCCTGGCTCATGGTGACGGATTGGGTGACCCGAGTTTTGGGTTCCGTATTCTTCGCAAGGTGTTCCACAATCGTGTGTGCCAAAAAATGTTTAACGCCATACACCCTTGGTGGGGAATGACACTCGGATTGAATTGGGCCAAGAAGAGTAGACAGAAACGCGAAGCCGGCAAAGAGGAACCGTTCATGGGCGAAGACAAGGAATATCTTGTCCAGTTTACTAAGAATTATATGGCCATGCATAAGGATATTGATTATTACATCTACGGCCATCGGCACATAGAACTCGATCTTAGCTTGTCGGGCAAGGTGCGCATGCTGATTCTTGGTGATTGGATATGGCAATTCACCTATGCAGTGTTCGATGGCGAGCATCTTTTCCTCGAACAATACGTAGAGGGTGATAGTAATCTATAGTTCTAAGATATTTCAGTTTTGAAACTAAAAGGCAAAATAGTTGTTCCTGCCGTTTGTCACTTTAGAAGTTTTGATTTATTTTTGCAACGGAACGTTTTTTCAGGATTACAACAGTATTGCAACTAACAAAAAAGAGACTTGTCATAATGTCCTTTTTCAAAGAATATAAAAACTCAGGTTTGTAGATTAAGTTTAGTTTTTAGAAGACAGCTGTCGTGATGACAGCTGTCTTTCGCGTGTAAGAAAGACTCTGTGTGAATTGCGCTACCTTTGCATCACATAAAATAAGGAAAAACATAATGAACATTCAATCGCTCTATCAGCTTTATCTTGAACACCCCGACATCACCACCGACAGCCGCGACTGTAGGCTTGGAAGCATATTCATTGCCTTGAAAGGAGAAACATTCGACGGGAATAAATTTGCCGCCGCCGCACTCGAAAAAGGATGTCGATTTGCTGTTGTTGATGAGAAAGAATATGCCATCGACGACAGATATATTCTAGTGGACGATGCCCTCATTGCCTATAAAGAATTAGCTCGCGAACACCGCCGACAGTTCAATATTCCGATTATCGGAATTACTGGAACGAATGGCAAAACAACCACGAAAGAACTAATATCGGCCGTGCTCGCTGAGAAATATAAGGTTCATCACACAGAGGCTAATTTTAATAATGATGTAGGTGTGCCCCGCACACTGCTTGCCATTCAGCCGGAACACGAAATTGCCGTTATCGAAATGGGAGCGTCGCACATTGGCGACATCCGTAAACTCGTAGAATATGTCGAGCCCACCTGCGGTCTTATAACCAATGTCGGCCGAGCTCACCTGCAAGGATTTGGTTCGTTCGATGGGGTTAAGAAGGCAAAGGGTGAGCTTTATGATTATCTGAAATCCAATAATGCATTGCTCTTCCTGAACGAAGATGATTCTGATTTGGTTGAAATGGCTACTCACCGAGGATTTGAACGCATCATTACCTACGGACAAGACGAAACCGCCATCACACAGGGTGAGATTGTTGAATGTGCTCCGTTCCTCACATTCCGCTGGCGCGAACCAGGCTCCGAGTGGAAAGTAGTTAAGTCACATCTAGTAGGCGCATATAATCTCGATAATATGCTTGCTGCAATATCTGTGGGGCAGCACTTCAATCTCTCGAATTTGCAAATATGTCATGCTCTGGAGAATTATATGCCCAGTAACAATCGTTCGCAGCTAACCGAAACCCCGTATAACAAACTAATTGTCGATACTTACAATGCTAATCCCTCCAGTATGGCTGCTGCAATTGAAAACTTCTGCCAAATGAAGGTCGAAAATAAAATGGCCATTCTCGGCGATATGCGAGAACTGGGAGACGCTTCGGAAGTTGAACATCAAAAAGTTGTAGACCAACTGGCCTCGACAGGTATTGAAAACGTTTGGCTCGTTGGTGAGAATTTCTCACAAACCAAAACAGCTTTTCGCAAATTCAATGACGTCGAACAGGTGAAAGTAGCCCTCAAGCAACAACGCCCGACTGGACATTACATTTTGCTTAAAGGCAGTAATGGCGTCCGTTTGTTCGAACTGCCTCCACTTCTCTAGTGTAGAAAGGCCTTGCGAGAGTTATTCACGGTAAAATTTCAGATGTGTTTTATTTTTTATTTACCTTTGCAAGCACAAGACCAATCGGGATGTAGCGCAGTTGGTAGCGCACTACGTTCGGGACGTAGGGGTCGCCAGTTCGAGTCCGGTCATCCCGACAAATTGGGAAATAAGGGGCTGAATGTCAGCTCCTTATTTATTGTCGAGGGGAAAGAGGTCGGCGAAAAATCGGTGAACTTCGAACTTGACTGAAAATATATTGTTCAACAGGGCATTTCACTCAAAATTTAGAAATGCCTAAAAAAAATTTTTCTTCACAGAATAAGAAAACGGCTATCAATGAGATAGTCGGATGGAAAATGCCAACGTTCCACCAGGCCTCGGAGTGCTATGTCGCGGTGACGGCATTCGACCCCGCAAAAGGAAAACTGCACACTAAAAAAATTATGCTCAATCATATTCGAGGAAAACGAAATCAAAAGGTTTATGGGGAGGCACTTATCAAGCGGCTTACTGAAAAACTCATGCAGGGATGGAATCCTTGGATTGAGATTACACAACCAACGGAATATACTTTGTTCGATGAGGTGTGTTCGAAATATGAGGAATATCTTCTCAAATTACTACGGGAACAGAATATGAGAGAGGAGTCGGTTACTTCGTATCTCAGTAGGTTAAGAATCCTTCGAAAATGGAAGGAAGAAGAAAAGGTTAATCTTTTCTACAGTTATCAGTTTGACCGGCACATGGTGGGAAGGTTCCTGGATTATATATTCATTGAGAGGAATAATACAATGAGAACACGGAATAATTACTTGGCATGGGTTAAATGTTTTTGTAAATACTTGCATGAAAGAGGTTACGTGCCTACGAATCCTGCAGATGGGTACTCGTGCGTGCGTCGACGGGATTCGACAAAGAATAGAGAGATTATTCCGGACGAGGTTATGGTGAACATTAAAAATTGGTTGATGGAAAATAATAAGCATTATCTGTTGGCTTGCTATATCTTGCACTACTTGTTTGTGCGTCCCCGCGAGATGAGCTTTCTGAAGGTGGGGGATTTCTCTATAGAAAACAAGACGCTCCATCTGCATGGAGATAATACTAAGAATCATAATGACGCTACACTGACTGTGCCTGATCATGTAATGAAACTCATGATGGAACTGCGTGTATTTGACCGGCCGAGTAACTATTATCTATTCAGTACTGGCTTTGAACCGGGAACGAAACGGCGTAGTGAAAAGACATTCAGAGATTATTGGCATTATCATATTCAGAAGAAATTGAAGCTAACAGATAGATATAAGTTCTATTCGTTGAAAGATACGGGAATAACAAATATGCTGCGGGCTAATACAGATATAATAAGCGTTCGAGATCAGGCGAGGCATTCTTCGATTCTTATTACAGATATATATACACCGAAAGATATACGGGCGGCTAACAAGTTGTTGTTGAATTATAAAGGGGTACTGTGATGGAAATATGAGGGATAATCAATGGAGCGATTTCTTTATATAGCCCTTTACAATTAATTTATAGATATAAAATAGTTATGTTATGATTTTTAATTATATAAATAGTCAAGATGAAGATGATGGTGTGATTGATGTTCCGGTTATACCATCGCCTGACACGAGGAAAACTACACTTTGAAGAACTGTCAAGCGTTAAGGGAATATGTAAAGAATGGTGGCAGCAATAAGGATGATAGCTACCTTTTTTACCATACCATTTATTTCTTTTTCGAAGCATTGTTGCATTCTATTAGTTTCGTTATTGAGCCTTTTGGCTTCGCTCTCTTTTGTTTTGAGTTGGGAAGCGAGGAAAAATGATATTCGCTTGCTGTTTTTTAATTGCCCGAGCTTATCTATCATTTGCTGATTGAGCATGTAGGACTGGGTATTGCCTCGTGTGGAGTTTTTTTTGCGATATATGATGTCTTTGAAGATTCTGTATGAGGTTATTGTTAGGGCGATAATCAATGCGGACATGACTATTTTTGCAAATATGGAGCCGACAGTGCAAATGGCGGCCATGAGCCCGACTATGATTGCGCCGGAAACCGCTACGCTTTGAAGAGCTTTTGTTCGGACTTCGTTTGAAAATTTTTGTGCGTCTTCGATTGCGAGGGTTGAAGCATCGTAGACAGTTTTGATAATGTCGTATCCAAGAAAGGATACGAGGTCTATATTATAGTGCTCGGCTATTAATTTTGTTTTTTCTTTTTTTATTGCCATTGGTTGTAAAAGTTTTGTTTACAAAAATAAGCATTTAGAATTTGTTGATGGATAAAAAGGTGCCCTGTGAGATACTGTTAGATGACGGAGAGGATGAATCGTTGGGCGGAGGTGTTGTCGGCTTGTGAGCCGGTGAAGTAGCGCCAGGCGATACGTTCTTCCTGGATGATGGTGTTGGGGTTTTGTTTCATCCATGCGGGGCCGTTAAAACAGAAACAGTCGAAAGTGACTAGACCGCCTAGTGTTAGTGTGAACGACTGATTGTTGGGTGGCCCGAATGGTAGAGTGACCTGTTTACCGTTAATAGTGCCGGTGACTTTGCTGGCTGTATATTGATACAGCATGCCATCGAACTGTACATTGACGGTGGAATTGTTGTAGAACATGAGTCGGGTGCCGATAAATGTTCGTGTGTATTTTGCCCATTCTGTGAATTCGGCTTCGGTGGAGAAATCTTTTATTCGCCCTTCGACATTGATTGGTAAGGATGGCAGGATTATGTGTACTGTGTTCTGGGTACTAGCGAAGAGTGAATTTAGCGATGGATGAAATATGACATATGAGCCGACTTCGGTGAGACTGATGGTTGCGACCGTTATGCCAATGGAGTTAGGAGCAATCTTGATGTATTGCTGATAGTTGGTACTGTCGATGATGAGACAATGACGGCGGAGAACTCCCATGAATGTGCCGTTGAGCTGAAGATTACCGACAATGACAGTTTTATCGGCCGAGAGAGTTATGACACCTCGTACGATGTCTATTCCGGTGACGGCTAGGCGTCGTTCGATAGGTGAGGTGTTCCAATCTGGGCATTCGTCGCCAACAACGACTCCGCAGGAGTGTACGAGTAGTCGGCCGATAACCCCGTTTAGACCGAATGAGGAATGTCCGTCCCATAGTCGTGCTTCGGAATTGTGGAATGTGATATAGTATTTGCGCCAGCCATCGCCTAAGTCATCGTAGGAGCTTTTTTCGGTTAGGAATGCGAATGACCCTTCACCAGGTGCTCCCGAATTGATACCTCCGAATCGCCATGTTGTTGACGGTGTACCTGGCTTTAGGACGATGAACATTGTGACCTGCTTGCCATACAAGAGCGTATTTTCAGTTAGCTGCCAACCGAGTTGGAAACCGTTGAGTGAATTGTGGACAACGCGGCGGACGGTTCCCATGGAGGGATCTTCGATGGTAGAAACGGTGCCGTCGCCTACGGCTGCTGTTATGGCGAGCGGACTGATTACATAGTTGAGCTGTGGATTGTGTCGATAGGGGCGCCATTGAGATGGGATTTTGCCTTCGATCAGGCAGGGGGCAAAATAGGTGGCTGAAGAGCCATTGTAGAGCCGTACGGGGATGATTGACTTGAGCCCTTTTGCAGTAGGGAGCGTTTTGAAGGTTACCCAGAGTAGCTCATAATTGTTGGAGAGTTGGAATTCGACTGCAGAGTCGGGGCGAGCGGACTCTTTGCCTTGTGAGTTGACGGAAGATTCGCAGCAGTCGGGATAGAAAAAAGTAGAGAATGAGCCGATGCCTTTTGCATAGAATGATAGTGTATAGAAGGTGTTTGGTTTGACGTCGACTGACGAGCTCCATGATAGCAGGTCGCGATAACCTTTTGCAGGCGCACTTCCGGATGCTGTAGAGAAATCGTTTATTGCCCGTTCGAGAATGGTAACCCCGGACGTGTTGGCGACAGCTGTCCGGAGAGTTTTGGTGCCTTGGAGGAGGTTGAAAACATCGTTCCTGGGTTGCATGAGCTGCCACGAGAGGCGGTTGGACGTTTGTGTGACTTGAGAGACACTTCGCCCGAGTTCTTGAACTTCGGTTTTGATACTGTTGGTACCCACTTCGAGCTTTGCGACGACGCGATGGACGTTGGTTGTAATGAAGAGACGGAGTGGGAAGTCGTGATTATCGGCTGTGGCGATGATATCGACATAGCTATTCGCATAGGCCTGGTGCGTTTCGGGGTCGATGCTGATTGATGTAATGTTTAATCGTGCCCCATTGAAGGAAGCGGAGATACCAGGTGATGTGAATACAGATTTTATGGTAGCTTCTATGAGCTGGCCACCCTTGTAGATTTTGACATCAGTGTAGGCAGAGGAAAGCTCGCCAGCGGACACAAATCCATTAGCATCGGTAGAGACAGTAAGCATGGATGGCATGAGTGTGGCGTTATAGCCGTCGACGCCATCAATTACCGATGAGATTGCGAGTGTGCATTGATGTTTTTTACCATCAATGGTATGTTCGAGTGGCAGAGTTAGGTTGAAGTTGGCTTTTTCTTTTAGGACTAGATGATAGAAGAAGCGTTTGGGATTGCCTTCGATGCTGAAATTCCAAGTGACTTTATCCTCGATTGGTTTGAGTCCTTTAGTTAGACCCTGGAAAGAGAATCGATTACTATCATAGGGTACTAAGTTTCCTCCGGTGTAGACATCGACGTAAACCTTGACGGCTTTGCCTACATCTTTGAGGATGACAGTAGATGGAGAGAGGGTGACTGAGACGGAGTCGCTGCCTTTGCTGACTTGTAGTTTCCAATCGGGGCTGGTTGGGGAAGGCTCGGCTGTGGTGGTGGTGCCCTTTGGTATAATGCAGAGCCATTGGGAGCCTTGATGGGTGACGGATTCGTAGTAGCTGCAGATCATGCCGGGTGTCCATCCGCCTCGGTAGCAAACCATGGGTGTTGAAGCACCCGATGGAGAAACGATTTCGAAGATTTGTGATGAGACGTGGAATTTCTCGGGGCCTTGAGCGATGACGAGGTGTGATGAGAGGTCGTAGTTATTGACCCCTGCATAGGTATTTGTTGTGGGTGTGCCTTCGCCTTCAACGAGGATAGCGATGATACCTTGACGGCGCTTGTCAGTCTGTGAACCTTCCTGAACTATTTTATCGCCCTGGGCGGGAACATCTGGAGTGGTTCCGTCGTCGTATCCTATGCAGTTATAGTTGTTGCCTTCGTAGGTAACTGAGACGGCGAGGGTGTTTGCGAGATCGATGTAGTTGTATTGTTTTCCATCAGGGAGAATTTGTTGACCGAGACTGATGACTAGCCGCCAGTAGTATTTGTTTTCGACATTTTGATAGGTACCGTCGGGCTGTTTTTGCTTTTCGATGTCGAAGGTGCGGCATTTGGCTTGGTCTCCGATGCGCCATTTGTTCATGGTTCGTGTTGTGCCATCATCGGCGAGCATAAAACATCGATAGGCGAAAGGAGTTGCTCCATCAGTGATGATTTTTCCGGACGAATCGATGGGTTGAACGCTGTGGATTCGGCTGCCTGCAGCAGAGAAGACGAAGTTACCACCGACGAAGGATAATTCGCGCAGTTCGAGAGAGGTGACAAACTGTTTTATGCGGACATCAAGATAGTCGGTTTCGACGTGTCCGCGCCCGCTGGCATCAGTCCATGCCCCATAGCCCTTGCCGAGAGTTCCCGACGAGAAAGATTCTCCCCGGAAGGATTTCGCGATAGCTACAGATAGATTAGCTATACCATCGGCCGAAATGGAATAACTTTCGCCTATGGCGAGGCCTTGAAGGAAAGTGATGAGTTGGTGGGCAGTGTCGGGGATATCTTTTCGGAGAATTTTATTCCAGTCGGTACTATCGGCAGAGAGCGCTTTAGCGAAGGTTGCGAGGTCAGCTTTTGCGGCCGCAATTTTCTTTGCACCTACGGTGAGATACTCGCCGAACATTGCGAGCGATTCGAGGAGGGATAGGTTTGAGTGTGTGTGCCCAATGGAGCCATCGCCGGTGTAGGAATTTATTATACCGTTTGTAAGGAACTCGAGTAAAGCGTCGGCCGTTGTGGCACTCCAGTTGTCGGCATAAGGATTTTGAACCGGGAAGAGCGCCCCGCCACTCAGTTGGAGTCGGCCGAATTCAACTAAGCGCGGGGCGACTGTAAAAGACTCGACGTCGGGAGTTTGAATGTTGAGAACCTCGACAGGTAGAGGTTGACGAGGGATATTGAGTAAGGGGCGAGCATCGGCATACTTGTATGTGAAGGAGTAGTTAGATGGCAGTTCGTTGGTTTGGTATGAGGCATCGCTATCAGTTACGGTGATGCGTCGTAGCGAATTGCCATGATAGATGTATTTGCCGAGTGACGGGAAGAAATCGAGCAGCCATTTGCGTTGATGAATGTCGAGAAAGCCGGTATTCTTTTTGAATGTGCGTTCGGTGTCGACACGATATTCCTCGGTATCGTTTTCGATTTCAGCAATGTTATGAGTGTGTTTTGCCGTGTTTTCGGAGTTGCCATAAGCTCGGAAAGTATCTAAGCCGCCGAGTGAGTTTTCGAAGAGAATCCACTGCTCTTCTTCGCTTCGCATGGAGCTGGCATAATAACGTTGAGTGTATGAGAGCTTTTGCGCTGATGGCGTTTCGACCCAAACGTCGTAGTGAGTGGGCAGTTTGCCGAGTTTGCCGGCGATGATGGCGTACTGCACGGGGATTGTCCACGCCGAGTTTTTTGAGAGATGAGCCAAGATGAAGGTTTGCGGAGCGGGAGTGCTACCATCGTTGGACGCAGGGAAGAAGGCCTGACATTTCACAATAGCATCTTGTGAGGCATAGTAAGTAAGGAACTCTGGTGTATAGTAGGTTACAGGTTTGAGCGTTGGTTGCCAGGTGAGAAAGTTGGCCTGCAGGAAGTTTGTGGGTGAGTCGGCCAGACGGTCGACGCCGGCACGGATGGCTGTGAATGAAATTTCGGTTTTTTGATTTGAGTCGATGGGTGTGATTTCGACGGTGAATTGCCGTGCGAGTGCTGTTTGCTGATAGGGTTCGCTTGTATCGCGGAGCTGGAAGTGTAGCAGTGGAGTAACTATGTCTTTGAGGTCTATTTCTATTCGGTTGCGTTTATCGGGCGAATATTGATGCTGAACAACATAATCGGTAGCGTCGGCAATTTTGAGAGTAAACGTTATAGAGGTGTTGGACGAGATGATAAAGCTATCGAGGTTGGCCGATAGTGAGAGCTGGGCCGGTTTGCGTAGGATATCCATGAGCGTATCTATTTTTTATGACAAAAATAGATGCGCGGGGATGGATAGCAAAAGACAAGGGGGGACAGATACGGGGGTGTTTCTACGAACTGGATTATTTATTTAAGTGGTTTTCTTTTCCGGCATTTACAAAAACAGAAACAATACCGATGACCGCACCAAAACCGAAGATACCTGCAAACCATTTATGGTCAAGGTATAAAGCAAATGCAGCCAAGCCAACTAATGTTACGAGTGAAAGAAAGGCGAAGAACATGCCCCACCAGTTCATTCTACCATTTTTATGTTCGGAATATCTAATAAGGTCTATCTTTTTATCTTCTGTTTTATGGCGGTGTTCCTGTTCTTTTTGGGAGGTTTCAATAAGGAAAGTTACGATGTTGGGGTTAATTTCTTGATAGGCTTTTAGTTCTTGCGCTGTTGGTAATGAAAGATCGTCAACGGATACAGTTTGCTCAACCTGTTTTCCGATAGCGTTACCTACGCCTACTTGGGTTTCTCTTGTACTGATAGAATGTTTAGACATTATCGATTACTATTTTATTGTAGGCTTTACGAATATCGCCATGGATAGAGCGTTGGTCGTTGCGTAGATTTTGTCGATCAGTGGAGATGCCGGAATGATACATCATTTCCTCCTTTATACGTTTGATGTCTTCGGACTCCTCGTTAAAGTTGCCTGAAGATGCCCGACTAAGGTTCTTTACACCTTTCGCTGCGAAATTAAATATGGCTTTGGTTATGCACATTTTTCTTTCCTATTTTCTGCAAATGTAGGTTGAACTTGGCATATCTACAAATGTTAGTGAATATTATGGAAGTGGGTACAGATAGACACGGAGGTGTTATATCTACTGTATTTTGACACATTCGAGCCAGACTTCGGTGCGTGTGTAGGCCCATTTTGATTTCCGGAACCATGTACGGTGCTGGGTTTGTCGTGCGGTGCATGATGTTTGTTTTAGATAGGGCTTGCCGACGAATTGCGCATCAGGAAGTGGTGGGTAGACGGTTGTGAAAGTGCGGTCGCGATCGGGGCCGGAGTTCCAATACTGGTCGGCACTTATTTCAGTTTGTTGCATGTGTCCCTCCCAACGATATTTAGCGAGCATAGCAGGTAGTTGCTTTGTGAGTTGGGGGGCAAGGGAGAGAGGCTCCATGGGTGTTAGAGAGAGGAGTTCGGATTCGATAGGTTCGGTTTTTCCACCAAGGGAGAATTTCAACTTGTTGAAGAAGAAAGGTACACTGCGGATGATAACCTTGCCCCATGCCGGTAGATTTTGTTTTTGCGAGCCCGAGAGGAGTAGGCGGACTTTAGTTTCGTGGAGGGAGTTACGAAGGAGATTGTCGTAGTCGCGATAGAATCGCTCGAAGATTCCATCGTAACCATTATAGAAGAGTGAATATTGGAAGATGACGGGATTGAACGTCTGGTAGACATCGGAGGATGATATAGTGCCTTCGGGACGGCCATCGGAGATATTATAAGTAAAGGCGAGCTGGGGGTGCTGCTTGTTTGCCGATTCGGATGTTTGTTCTTTATCGGAACCGGCGACAACGAGTTTAGAGTTGAGCGTTTGATAGGAGCCGACAAAAAGATAATGACCGAGGAAAGCTGAACGTGTGGTACCCCCTTCTTGCCAGCGATATTCGAGATCGCGGAACTCGGGAATGACTTCGGGGATTTTGATTTCTTTGGCCTCGAGTTTTTCGCCAGTGTTGTAGGCTTGCGATGCTTCGCCTATTTTAGTTATAACCTCGTAATCGCCAGAGAACCCTCGTTTGTAGAATGAGCCGTTTGCGTAGTTGAAAAATGCTGTAGGGTTGGCGCGGTACATGGAGTCGAGATCGTCGTAGGAATCGGTGATTTCGCTATCGACGCGGTCGGTTGGAGCAAGGACGATGCGTTTATAGTCTTTCTCGGACTTATAGGATATTATGGGTTCGGCCGTGACGGAGCGAGTTAGGTCGACTACGGGAGGTTCTGCGAGAGCTTCGCGCAGGAAGACGATGTCGGCTGTTCGGCTACCTTCGTTTGATGTGAATTCGAGGCAGAATTTTTTCCGGAACAGGGCCAACATGTCTGCACATGTTATATCAGGAACGAGGTCGGCGAGTTTGATTTTTCCATTTACCAAGACGTCAATAACGTTGTTGAGTATGACCATTCGGTTGAATGGTTCGGTGCGTGTGAAGAAATTATCTTGCAGCTGATAACCGAAGAAATTGAAGATACGCTGAAGGAGATAGTTTGCCCGGATGAACGGCGAAATGTAGTAACCTGGGGCAAGTGTGATGGGGACTTCGCCTACATATTCGGTTCGCTGAACGGCGTTATAGAAATCGGAGGTGGTGGTATTTTCGTCGGGTAAGAATGCAGAGGGGTCGATTATTTCGGATATTTCAGGCTGGCCATCTTTGACCACGATAAAGGAATAAGGGGCTTTGGGGATGGGGTGACCGAAAGCATTGAGGATTTTATAGTTGAAACCCGTTGATAAACCGGAGTCGTTTGTGAGGAGAACGGGAAAGATACCGAAGCGATTATCAGTGCCGGCACGAAGTTTTCGGCAGAAGTCGATGCACTGCTCGACACCGTTAACACCAGGAACTACTTCGGAACCGAAGATATCTTTGAGTTTGACGTTTTGGATTCGGGAATAGAATGAGCCGTCGTTGATGTAAAACGACGTAGAGATGGATTCTTTAGGTTGAGCAGAGAGAACGATCTGGCGGCATTGTGCGAAGTATTCGCCATCGTTGATGGAAACTTCGGTGGCTTGTGCCTTTTTATTTCGGCCGAAAGTGTCGGGGAAATTGAGTATGCGGCGATTGCGCTCGGACGCTGGCAGTTCGAGCGGTGTGGACTGTTCGCCGTAATCGTTGAAGAACGGATTTGTTCTTTCTATTTCGATTTTGGTGTCGGGCTTGAGGTTATATGCCTCTCCTTTTTCGAGGTTTGTGATAATCATAGGACGTTTTATTTGCTTGCGAAGTTTCGTGCTCGGTTGCGGAGCTGTTGTTTTTGTTCGAACTCGTCGAGTGCTACGGATGCAGGTATGCCCTCGGTTGAGAGTCGCTCAAGGACTTCGGTGAGTTTTTCGACCACTTCAGGGTGGAGGGAAGTTGGGTTGAGAGATGCGGGGGTGGAGTTGAGAGATACAGGGGTAGCTGCTGCAGGAGAGGTTGCGGGTGAGATGAATCCTCCGGATGCTCGGCCGACGAGCTGTTGTTGGAGGAGGATTTTGTTAAGGTCGAGCGTGCGGATGGTACCAGATTGTTGTGCCTGGTCGAGGATGTTGAGTACTGGAGAGACGGTTGGGTTTTGCACAGCTGCATTGCTTGCGACCCACTCGCGACTTTGCCCGGCGGGGCCTTCACCAACGAGAACAGTGGGGCGGTTGATGAATCCGCGCCGTGAGGGCTGATATTCGGCATTGAAGTGGCGACCATCTTGCCGGCGCTGGACATCGATGCTACCTCCTGATTCGAGACCGGTAGCAACACGTGCTCCGGCTGGTGCTGAAGATGCGGAGCCATCGAGGGAGAGCTTTTTCACTTTTTGTCGTTCGGCATTAGCTGCAGCGAGCTGCATAGTTCCGGTTACGGTCATTAGAGCTGCTGCAATGGCTCCGGCTACCGGGCCGAGCTGGCTGAAGGCTTGCATGATGGCTACGGAGGTGTCGGCAATGATTTGAGATGCTTTGATAGCGAAGTTGACATCGGCATATTTCTTTTGGATTTTGAGTTTTTCGTTAGCCTTTTTCTTTTCGATGGCTGTGGTGTCTTGTCCGGCATTTCGGGCTGCTTCGATTTCGGCATCGTATTTAGCTTCGACATTGGCCGCTTCTGCATCCTGCAGAGCCTGGATAGCATTGCCGAATAGGTTTGAATAATAGTCGAATTGCTCTTTCCACTGCTTTATTTTCATTTGTTTGACGGCCTCCTGATACTCTGTCTCAGAGATTTCTTTGTTTTGGAGGTGTTGTTTGAGTTGGGCGAGTTCGACATTGTAGAGTTCCTGCTGTGTGGCAATGCCGTATTGCTGACGTATTTGCAGCAGTCGAGCCTGGGTGTCTTGCTCGAGATTTACGAGAGACTGTTCGTACTGTTGCTTGGTTAGACGTCCGGCTTTATATTCGGCCTCGCGGCGTTGGCGTTCGACTGCGAGTTGCTCGTCGAGAGTTTGGAGACCATATTGCTGACGTATTTGCAGGAGACGTGCCTGGGTATCTTGCTCAAGATTAATGAGAGCCTGATCGTACTGTTGTTTGTTGATGATACCTTTTTCTAAATCTTCCTTACGTTTTTTTACCTGGGCTTCATATTGTTCCTGAAAAGTTTCAAGACCATATTCCTGCAGAGTACGTGTTTTTTGTTCCTCTAACTCTTTAGCTCTTGCAAGTTCTTTATCAGCAAAGTCCTTTATAATGTTTTGGCGTGCCGTTTGATATGCGGTTTCAACATTCGATTGTTCTTCTCCGCTTTGATTAGCTAATTGCAAGGCGGCCTTATAATAACCCTCAAGGATGGATAGCTTTGCTTCACGTTCTTGTTCCAATGTTTGCGTTTGCACAGTTTTTCCCTGCTCTGCTATTTTTTCGATGATTGATTGATATTTTTCTTCGGCTGCAATTTTACTTTCAGTTAGTTTCTGTTGCGCCTGCTCAACATTTTGGTTTTGGCTTTCTATGAGTTGTTTCTTCTTGGCAGAATCTTTAAAAATTATTTGCTTAGATTTTTTTTGATAGTTCTGCTCAATTGTGAGGAGATTATTAGCATGTTGAGTATTCAATGCGGATACATATATGTTATATTGTTCTTGTGAAAGTTTTTTCTGTGCAAGCGACATGTTGAGTTTATTTAAACTTTCTTGGTACGCATTATTTTCATGATTTATTTCGGCTTGTCTTGACGAGGAAAAATTTCTTGTTGCAATATTATCGGGATCTTTTCCTGTTTTCTTTTTACCAGATGACTTGTTATATTCTAAATTTTCTTTACGTTTTTCTAACGCTGCTATTTGATTATCAATAGCTTTAAGGGCTTTTGTATCGCCCACCCTTATTGTGAGGCGTTTGGCTTTTAGTGCGTCTATTTTTTCGGAGATGGCATCTAATTCGGCACCTACTGTTCCTTGTTTAGAATTTGAGGAGCTGAAGTTTTGTTTGACTCCTCCGTTTTGTTCGACGATTCTTTGCAGGCGGTTATTCTGCTCGGTGTATTGTTTTATTTTGTCTTGTGCGGCTTTAACCCTTGAACCGAACATATCGCTCCATTGCTGGTCGAGCTCAACCATGTTAGCCGTTGCTTTGTCTATTTGGCGTATGACTTTTCCGGATTTATTGACTACAACGTCTATGGTATTTGTAAATACCTGTCCAGAGCTTGCGGTTCCGACTACTTGTGTTTGAGAGTCAATGCGTTCGCCATTATTAAGGTTGACCCCTCGGCGTGCGGCTGCATTACGGACATTGCGTTTTTTGTTAGAAGCATCAGTAACGGTGTCTTGCGCGTCGAGTATTTTCTTTTCATTGTCTTTCATTTTTTCGTAGGCAGCTTCGGCCCTTGCCGCCCGACGGAGGTTTTTTATGTAGTTATCGATAGCTGATGAGTTTTCGTTGAATAGCCGGCCCTCTTTTGTTATGGACGCATGATAGCCAGGTACTATGGATTGCATGTTGAGAATGGCTTTTTTACGCTGGTCGTAGGACTTTGAGGAATCGTGTATGGTGGCTTGTAGGCTTTTTATTTTTGTGATTTCGGAAGCAACAGATTCGTTGACCTTTTTATCTATATCGGCCATTTGTTTTTTAATGTCAGCGGCGACTTTTGCATGTTCGAGATTGAAGTTGACCATGGCAACTTTTGCCTTATCTATTTTTTTGATATAGGCGTATATGGCAACTCCGACAGCAACGAGAGCAGCTGCGAATAGCAGGTATACATTTGCGCGACATGTCATGTTAAAGAGGCGCATTTGGGCAGTTGCGAGTACGGTTTGTCCACGCATGGTATTGATGGCAGCTGCTACGAGGAGGTAGACACCTTTGAGGGTTGTTGTAAGTGTTGTCCAGCCGGCTATGACTGTTTTAGCTATTACGGTTTGGGCTACCCAGGCTTTGAACTGAGCGTTGAGAATAGTCATAGCGATGGTTAGGGAAGTGAGAGCCAGACCGAGTGCGATAGTTGTTTTTCGGTGGGTGATGAGCCAGACAATGGTTTCCATGATGCCAATTTTCATAGCACCGAAGGCGTCGGTTGCTTTCTCTTTTAGCGGTAAGAGTGCTTGTCCGAGTTCGAGCTGTTTGTTTTGTAGAGCCGTTGTTTTTTGTGCTGCGCGGTCGGCTGCAGAGATATAGGTTTGCCCAGCTTGGGCAAGTTGATTTTCGACTATAGAAGCGACGGCTTTCATGAAGTTGCCAGTTTCTTTTGTTTTTTGGCCGATTTCGGCTGCCGATAGGCCGAGGTTGTCAAGTATGAGCGGTGATTGCCGGCCAAGACCGGTTACGATAGAATCGACCATATAGTCGAGTGACTGTCCGGTTTGTTGTGCTTTTAGTTGTGCGAATGAGAGGTATTTACTAAGGTCTTCGAGTGGTATACGAAAATCTTTTGCTTTGACGGCGGCTTTCATGAGTTCGACATCGTTGACAGTGTTTTTTGTTGCCGCGCGGAGATTATTGAGTAGCCCTGGTTGTTCGAGTTTTTGGAAGGCACGTGTGACACCGTCGGCAGACTGAGCCATATCAATACTTTCGGATGTTATTTCTTTAATTTTAGCGACGGCCCTACCAGCCATTTCAGCGAAACGAATGAAGAGCTCGCCTCTGAAGAAAGACATGGTTTGTGGGTTGGAGTATTTTTCGACGAGTGTTTTTGACGCGTCACTTAGGTTATTGATTCTTGATTTTACGTTTGAGAGTTGGTTACTGAGCCTATTCCATTCTTCGGGGTTTATCGCTCGAGAGGTATTGTCAAGCTGTCGTTGTAACTCGCGAGCTTGCCTACGTAATTGCGACATGGTGAGTGCATTGAGATCGAGCGACTTTGTTTCGTCGGCAATTTGTTTTTTGAGGTTACGTATTTGGGTGATGTTTCGCCCATATTCTTCGCGCCGCTGACGCCATGAATCTGTGTTTTTCTTGCCAGCTATTTCAAGGGATTCCATTTGCCGCTGGAGAGATTTATTGCGGTCGCCGAGACGATCTATTTCCTTAGAGAAGGTGTGAATGTTTTGTTGCGCTTTTTCGGATTTGGCGTTTATAACGAGAGTTACTTGATCTTCGGATAAGTGTGTTTTGCTCATAAAAAAATCTTTGTCTGTTTTGTTTACTGACAAAGATAATTATGTGTATGTGGGGTAAAAAGGACAGAGGGGGTGGTTTAGCCGCCTGCGAACTTATAGACGGGTATACCTATTAGCGGGGTGAATGCCATGCAAAGACAGAGATAGATGGTGCAGGTTTTCCAACCCCAGTCGGTTTGCTTTATGACAAAGGGCATGATTATTAGAGATATGATGAATTCGATGATGAGCCACATAATAGTAATACTTGTTAGAGGGTGCTACATAAGGCCGCTGGGTGGGGCGACGCTGTCGGTGGGGGGAATGCCTATTTAGAGGGGGGCAGAGGTGGATGGACACGGGGTTATCCCTACAAGGGGATGTATTTATATCTCGACGGCTCGTTTGAGGTTGTTGCGGAGTTCTTTTCGGACTTCGTCGGTAAAGCCGTAGCGGAGCTGGGGGAAGATGTTTTTGTAGAGGATGGGCCATACGAGTTTGTTGTAGAGATTGGAGGTGCCTTTTGCTCGGGCGGCGCGTGGAGCTTTGCGATATTGGATATCGAGGAAGCGGAGGTGTAGGGGGAGGAAGAAGCGGAGCTCGTAGGCGGTTTCGGTTATGTGCCGGTTTGCTGCGCCTTGGGATGCAAAGCGTTGGAGCTGACCAGTGCGAACTTTGAAGAGAGAGATGGGTTGACGCCATGCTTGATACATGTGTGTGACAGCGGAGGTCATTGTATCGTGTACGAATTTTTTGCGTATGAGGTATTCTGTTACCATGTGAATAATGATTGAGCGGAGGAATGATGAAGAATGTGTGTAAAGATAGGGCTTATTTTTCTCGAAACATCCATCTAAAGGTTATTCCTTGTGAGCCTGGGCGGTTGCAGAGAGAGAATCCTGCTGCGGAGAGGGCTGTTAAGACTTGCGCTGGAGTGACTTTGATGGAGGGCTCGATTTCTTTGATAGCTTCAAGAACTTCTTGGGTGGTGAAAAAGTGGGTAGCTTGTGCGGGAGTAGATGCAGGCTGATATGTTGTTTGCAGGGCCTGGATATAGGGAGTAATATCAGGGAGGGAGAATTCTTTGGAATTGTTTTGTTTCATTTTTGTTGTTTTTTGAATGAAGGCAGAGTGGGGTATACTCTGCTCTTTGAGTTTATTGAAATGATTAGCTTTATTCGGGGAGGTCAGGGCAAGGTGTGTTGAGTGTACGGAGGTCGGCTTTGAGTGCTCGAAGTGTACGGAGGATTTGAAAGGTGCCGGGCGTTGGTTGACCGCTGGCTTGAACGAAGGTTCCAGTAGAGTCGTTGAAGATGTTTTCTTCGATCTCATTGAGCACGTTGATATAGCTGTTGATGTAGCCTCCGGCGACGATTTCGTTGAGTGCTGCGATGGTGTCTTTTGTGACGTAGTGGAGGGGTTGGTTGGTGATGTGTGTCATTTACGGCCTCCTTTCTTTTTGTTTTGTTGGTTTTTGTTGAGTTGACGTGTGAGGATGGCTGCGAAGATGAGTGCGATGACGGAAACAAGGGGTTTTGTTTCGACAGCTAATGCTGTGAGAAGGAGGCAGAAGCCGAGGAGATTCGTGTGAATGGCTTCGAGGTGGGTGCAGGACTCTTGGCAGATTGCTGTGAAGATTTTAGACTCGGCATGAAGCCATTTAGTGAGTTTGTTGCACTTTGCATTAGTCCATGCCTTGATGGAGAATGCCCGCTGCGCTGTGCGGAGTGTCGTTGTTGACATTACTGAAGTTTTTTGACATAAAAGAACTGCGCTACGTGCTGTCGAAGTTACTTCAGCGAAACTTCCGGGGGCGTTTCCGCACACCCGACACGGCGCAGTTGTGTTGTTTTCTGAAATGTATGGATACAAAAACAGCCGACATGGGTCGGCAGCATCTGTACCGCTGAAGTAGTTTTGACGTGGCAAAGATAGATTCTCTTTCTGGGTTTTGCAAGGGAGGGGGTGAAAAAGTTTGGTGAAGATTTTAGACTCGGCATGAAGCCATTTAGTGAGTTTGTTGCGCTTTGCATTAGTCCATGCCTTGATGGAGAATGCCCGCTGCGCTGTGCGGAGCGTTGTTGTTGCCATTGCGATATTTTTGACATAAAAGAACTGCGCTACGTGTTGTCAAGGCTCATATCGCGAGACCTTCAGGGCGTTTCCGCATACCCGACACGGCGCAGTTGTGTTGTTTTCTGAAATGTGTGGATACAAAAACAGCCGACATGGGTCGGCAGCATCTGTACCGCGATATGTATTTTGACGTGGCAAAGAAAATAATAATCCCCGAAACCTGCAAGGGTTGTCGGGGAATATTTTTGCGTGGTGTAAAAATTACCAATCGTCTCCTTTCTTTTTCATCGCTTCACGGAGAGATGTTATGTAATTGTAGCAATCTTTTTTCAGTTGTAGTTCTTTATTTGTAGACTCTGTATAGCGTGGAATAACTTCCATTGGACGCTCTCTGGGACGCATATAAGATAATGTTATAATAAAGTCGGTAATTAGCCAACGATATTTACCATCTTTGAACTTTAATTCAAGACGTGATTGTGTATCCTCTGAAATTGAAAATCCGTTAAGAATAATAATGCCTGCCTCTTTGTCCCTTGACTTTATAACAGCATCTGGATTCTTATATGTTTCAGATATCCAAGTTATAGCTCTTAGATAAAGTTCTGATGCCGAGGTATTAGGTATAGTATCCACACCTACAAGTGTTAACTTTTCACTTGTCGAGTCCATTTTGCAATTTTCCAAAATTTTAGTTTCTTGTGCAAAACAAGTGAAGGTGCTTACAAGAAGCATCATAATAAATAAGATTTTTTTCATATATACTGTTGTTTTATTTGTTATTTTTTATCGTACGCTTTAATGACCTCGCATAACTCTTTCTCGAAATTAAAGATGTCATTAAGATCTGTAATTTCGTGTTTTGTTTCTTTTTTATCCGTATCGAACGTAGAGATATATTTTTTTGTTTTACCATTGAAATAGAGCCTGCAGATGGGCTTACGGTTATTGTCGTCGAGCAAGATTGCAAAATAGGACAGGGCATCGCGATAGACGACGCGAGAAATATCGACGGATTTGCGAACTATGGCCTTGACTATGTTGAAACCATCAAGTTCTTCTTGTGTTGTAACTATGCCATCTTCTCCTTCAAACACCTTGTCAGATTGTTCTGCATCAGTATTAGCAGATGCGGTTTCAGAAGCCTCGAGCTGCTCTTCAGAACTGAGTGCCGTTTTGAGTCGCTTAGAGATAAGTTCGTTGATATAAGCACTGATAGCTCTTTTGACAAGTTCTGAGAATTGCTCCTGCACCTTGGCTGTTATGAAGCCGTCGTAGACTTTCTTTGTGAAATATTTTACGATTTCTGGTGTAGGGCTTACGATTTCTTCTGCGAAGATTTTCTTCAATTCATTTGAGTATTTGAGTTCACTTGCTGAATTTAGGATATTGTCAATGTCGAAGTAGGACTTATGAAACTTCTTTAACTCCTCGAGCTGATGTTCTTTAACATCTGTGATTTCGAGTTCTAAGAAGGGCTTTTCGTCCATGATATTCTGATCTTCAAGATCCGTGTAGAAAAGGTATTTAATACCGTTGGTGAGTACTCCGAATTTCGCTTTGGATGCAACAAAATACTTTTTCAGCTGGGTGTCGTGCAGTGATAGGTCTTGCTGCCAATGTTTGCATTCGAGGAGAATGATTGGGGCACCATCTTTCATGATGGCATAGTCGATTTTTTCTCCCTTTTTCTTGACAAGGTCGCAATCCATTTCGGGGATCACTTCAAGAGGATTAAAAACATCATAGCCCAATGCATTGATAAAAGGCATGATAAAAGCATTTTTCGTGGCTTCCTCTGTGAGAATACCATCTTTCAACTGCGTTATTTTGTCCGCAAGTTGCTTTATAGAATCTTTAAAATCCATATTTCAATTGTTTAGAATTTATAAATATTAATATGATCCGATTTATTAGAACGGACACGCTATGAGCTCAAGAGGAAGAGAACTTGTTTCGATTGAGCTGAGATTACTGGGGCGAAAGGTGATCCGCAGATAGTTTGATTACTTTTTAAAGAGATATGGTCTCTATACGGGATACGAAAATAGTGTATTTTTCACACTTGTAATAATTATTCTATAATATTTTAATCCCGTGTGACCTTCCGCTATTTATTAAAAGATAAAAGAGCCGGCGCAATCTCTGCGGCGGCTCTTGGAATTAACCTATGGTGGCTTTCGTGCCGGAAGGTTGAAGACCTGAAATCAAACTAATTTTACAAACAATCGAAATATGAAAAAGTGATTTGAGCTAAACCCAACCAAGGGGTTAGGAGTGAGTAAGGGGTGGTTTGCGTAGGATGGGGTTTATTTTTGGATTTTGTAGAATCGGGCGTAGGTGAGATGTGTCTTGGGGTTGCGAGGGGAGATGGTGAGTTTTACGGCTCGGCATCCGAAGCGGAGGAAGAGGAAGCGGCGTGGTATGCGGTGGACGATGATGTCGAGGGTGTCGTGGGTGGTGAGTTGGAGCTGGATGCGTTGCTGGAGGGTGGAGGTAGGTGGTAGGGGGAGTGAAGGGGTAAATGGGGTGCTACTGTCAGTATGAAGGATGCCGGTTAGGGTGGTATAGGCATCGGTATAGGTGAAGGAGTCTGTGGTGATGGATGCGGTGATGTTGGTATGTGTTTCGGCTGCGGCGGTGGCTGCTTGGGTGATGCGTGAGGGTCTGATGTGCATTGCTCGGGCGCGCTGTAGGAGAGGATCGCCACTGGCGAGGAACTCGTCGGGTTTAAGAGTGAGGGTTGGGGTGGTGAGTTGGCTCCGGCCGTCGGTGGTGCGGGTGGTGTCAGGGGTGTTGCCTTGGGCTTGGAGGAGTTGCGTTTGGTTCTGGAGTAGGCGGTTGCGATCGGCCGAGAGTTTGCGGCAGGTGTGGATGGAGACGGCGAGGGCTGCCATGAGTAGGGTGGTGGTGATGGCGAGTGCAATGAGTGCTTTTAAGCGCATATTTTTCGGACTGTTTGAATAACTGAGAGTATTTGCTTTAGATAGATGGGTGATGTTGCGTATCGGCAGCCACGATTATCGAAGATTCGGCGTGCGAATTCTTCGGCATCTTTACGATATGGCCAGGCGTCGGCATAGCCCGGCTTTTGTAGTAGACGGGTGTGTTCGGCGAGGCATTCTTCGAGTGAGTTGAAATCTTTGAATAGTCGATATACAGTGTAGTGATAACGGCCGGGTGTGGTGGTTTTGGCTACAGAGACGATGCGTTCGGGTGGTGTGAACTGGCGATTGGGTGTGTTGAAGTATTCGTGTGTGAGGATGAGAACAGTTTTGCCTTTCCACCCGGTTCCGCGAGTAATTCCGAAGAGATTGTGCTGGCCGATACGTGAGCGGCCCCATCCAGATTCGAGGATGGCTTGTGCGGTGACGAATTCGGGTGCTATGTCGGTTGCTTTTTTTGCTGCAGCGTATATGTTGCGTGCGAATTGTATTTGGGTTGGCGTTGGCATAGGAAATCAGGATTTTTTGATGTATTGGCCTTTGTCGTTGAAATCTTTTAGGCGTTTGATGAATGATGTGGGGAGTATGGGGTAGATGGCTTGTAGATTTTCGATGCATGAGAAAATTTCGCGCACCATCATGAAGACGCAGAGATAGGTTGAGATCCATTGTGTTGCTCCGACAGGTGAGCCTTGTACGGTGTAGTTGGCGAGGATGTTGGAGAGTATTAGTAGGATGAGATAGACGCCTATTTTTAGGCTAAACTTAGAGAAGAAGGCGCCGCTGGAGGCGTCTTTTTTGATGAAGTGCTTGATGACAGAGAGGATAGTGTCGAGGATGACAGCCAGGGCGATCCATTTGGCGAATTCCCAGTCTTGAAAGAGATAGCGTGTTAGGCTGGCCACGATGGTGAGTGGTGCGGAGATGATGAGCATCATTGGACGTATTTTCATTGTTGATTTTTTTAAGAATATGTGGCAAAGCTATGTTATTGTGTTTGCCGGAGAAAGGACCGATATAGCTGGTGTGTATCGAGGGTGTCGCTGCCTATGCATGAGATGATGAGTGTCCAGCCGACGGAGTTGAGTTCGCTGGCTACGAAGGGGACGATTTCTCCGCTGTGCAGAGAATCGCGTGAGATCCAGGTGAGTTGTCCGCGGTCGGCATCAGCAAGCATCCAGGCATGGACACGTGAGAGCAAGTGTAGGGTGGTGTCGGATGCGAGCATATGTTCGGCGGCGTCGGCCCGGTTTGGCATTTTGATAGCAACGGTGATGGCCATTCGTTGCGTGAGACGGAGAGAACCATTCGAGTCGGCCGACATGTCAAATTCCCCATAGTCGACGAACAAGAATGAGCCTATGAGCCGATCGATGCGCTGTTTGAGCTCGTCGAACGATTGTCCGTAGACGTAGTTTTGAATTTCGGGAATCCGTTCTTGTGATGGTAGCGAGGATAGTTGGTTAAGGAGCTGAGTGTAGCCTGGCGTACTTGCTGAGCCATTTGTGAGGATAGAGTTCACACCCTCTTTGGCTGGGAATTGTGCGAAATAGAGGAATTGTTCTTTAATCATATGATTTGGTTGATGATGTCGATGGGTAGTGCTACTTCGGAGCTGATTTTAGTTTTATCCCACCCGATACCATGGAGCGAGTGTACGGCATCGATGGTTTTCTTTCGGAGAAGTTTGAGATAGGTTATGAGGTTGATTTGTTCGACTTGCGCGGCGTCGCCGAGCCCATCCTTTGAGAGATCGTATATAGCATCTGCGGCATCGGTTGTGATAAGGGCTGTTTTGGAGGGTTTGAACTTGGCGAGGAGTGAGAAGGGTGTTTTTGTGAAGAGATAGGTGTTGACGGCTTGAAAATTGAAGGAGATGGCTGCGAGTACGTGTGGAGGTAGTGTAGCGAAGATGTCGGCGAGGGCGTGGGCTCGTTGGGAGTTGTAGACTGGGCCTGGAAAATAGAGTATAGCTGCAAGAAGTGGCAGGGCTTGTTCGCCTTGCGTGAGGAGTGAGCGTGCTTCGATGTATTGAAGTGCTGTGAGTGAGCATGTGAGGGCGTTGTAGGACGAGGAGAGTTGGTAGGCGTGATATACTTTATTATCAATGGTGACGGTGGGGAGGAGTTGTGCGAAAAAGCAGAGGTTGACGACGTATTGATAGTTGAGTTTTTGTAGAACCCGTGCCATGGGGATATTAAGCCGGTGGGGCGGAATATGTTTGCAGAGATTGCGGGAATGAGCGTCGAGAGTATCGAGGATGTCGTTGTTATCGAGATAGTCGATTTGAAAAAGGAAGGTGAGTTGCTGTGATATAGCTACGAGGTTCGCGATTTGTTCTTCGGTTCGGAATCGACGTTTTTGCCAATTCATGATTCTGCATAGGTGGTTGATTCGTACCTGGCCGGGTGAGAGTTCTCCGGAGGAGAAGCGAAGGAGGTCGGCGGTGAGTTGAAGGTAATGTTCGGGTGAGATGGTTTCCCACCGATTGAGGATGGTATACTCCTTATCATTATAAACAAGTTGGATATCGTCTGTCATGGTAGCATGATGATATTGTCGGATGGGGAGTTGTATGCGGAATAGGACGAGACGTCAGGGGTGGTGTCGGTAGATAGGAGTGTGTCGGCCGTGCCGATAAGTTCGGCAGCTTCGCGGTCGAGATGATCGGCAAGTTTCAGACAATTATCGGCTTCCGTAGTTCCATGCCGGAAGGCTTTATTATCCTCGAAGAGGTTACGGATAGTGACAGGGAACTCAAGAATATCGAAGCGACGAAGCGATTTGGCGACTGTTTTCTTGACGAGCGCAAGGAGAAGGATTGGGCGGAGACGCGAGGAATTAGCAGTGGTGAGTTTGGAGAAATAGACAGACATAACTTCATCAAGCGTCTCTCTCTGAAGTGGGAGGGTACGGAAGAAAAATAGATAAGACGCGTCGATAGGATAAAGCATGTCGAAATCGGGCATGGTTTTGATTTCGCAATTCTGCAAAATTTCAAAGTAGCGAGATTTCGTCCATAGCGCCGCTGGAGAAGTTGTATTGCCTTCTGGAACTTTCGTATTGATGAGTAGTTGTAGGATAGTGTCAAGCGCGTTACAGTAGTTTTCCATGTAGGCGCGGCGCATGGCTTCGAGCTCGTATTTGTAGACGTTGATGTCGTTTTTTCGTCGGTTGATACTATCGAAGACGAGTTGTGTGGCCATGGTGATGTTGGCCATAGCCGAGCGCAAGGCTTTGAATAGAGGAGAGTTGGTGTCTTCTTTGAGTATAGCTGTGAAGACAGAAGAAGAGATGATGGCTTCGATGCGTTTTCGGGCAGTGAGAGATGACGCATTGAGGTCGTTGAGATTCATATTGGTTTCGACACCTGGCGCATAAAGGCTGAAGGTGGAAAAGTTATCGAAGAGTTGGGTTAGGATATTCATGATTGTTGCTGATTGAGTCGGTTTGAGGGGGAGATTTCTTCTTGTCGCTGGGGTACTTCGCGGTAGAATCCTATTCGGTAACCTTGTTTGTAAAGGTTTGGAAAGTTGAGTTTGAGAGCCAGGTTGAAGGGCTCGGCGCAGATTTCGTCTTCGGGAGTGAGCGACATTATATATATAAGGTAGTTGTAGTAGGCATCGGAACCCGATTTACTGATGACACCGTCTTTACTTACAGCTGAGATGGATGCATCGAGCCCGACACTTGACAGGAGTGCTTCTTCGGAGCGTTTATCATAAGCTATGAGTGCATCGATGTATTCTTTGTATTTGAGGTCGATAGTTTCGATTTTCCATTGTTGTTCATTTCCTGAGGAGTCCATGAAGGATATGGAGGAGTAGGCTTTACCTTGATTATCGGCTCCACTGAGATAGTTCCCTATTTTGCGAAGTTCGAGTCGCATGTATTCTATGAGTAGGGATTCGCGATATTCTGTACCGATTTCGATGCCGTTGTATTTGATGAGATCCTTATCCTTAGATTTAAGTAGTTTGTTTTCTTCACATAGTTTGATGAGTTGGGTTCGCTTGCTGCTAACCCAAGCGTTAGGTATGATAATGTGAATTTTGGCAGCGAGTGAATTACGTAGAAAAGAATTGATATAGGTTGCTGTCTTGTTGCTGCCCTGGATATAAGGGCGTGCGCCTTGGTGAGTTTCATTGACGCCATAGAATTCCCCAACTGATTTTTCACGATGGTGGGATATGGCTGCGTATAGGTAGTTGTCTACCTCGGACGGGGCGAACTTTGGATACATCTTGTAATTACCCAACCCGTATGTCCAACTGCCCACAGCGATGTGACGGAAGTCATTGTAGTTGATTTGCTCGTAGGCAACATCCTGACGGGTAGTTGCGAGCCGACAGTGCTTGTTTTCCAAGGCTTCCAACCCGGCAACGGGCATCATGCCCAACCGCTTGCCACGGGCAAACCGCCATTTGCAGAAAAAGTCGCCGAAGTAATAGAAGTTCTTGATACATGTCTTGGCAAACTCCTGTGCAGTGGTCTCCATACCTCGCTCCGTCCAGGTGCTCATCCACTCCTCCCACTCGGGCAAGGCTGTATATTCTCGCTTCATCTTACCGCTTTCCACCGTTTGCACATACACACAGGGGCCATGTCCGTAGAGTATTTTTATTTCCTTACTATATAAGCGAGGCAGTAGACGGTTCTGCTTGATCTCCATAGTCACCTCGTCACAGAGAGAATTGTTCATGCCACGCATACACACCTGATAACCATTGACACTGAGCCACTGTTGTTCGTGCATACACAACTGTCTGCCCTGCGGCACGAGCAGCCCAGGCGCATTGAAGACCTGCCGTCCTTCCCCTACCTGGAAGGAGAATACATTGCCGTCTAAGATATAGTTTCCGGCGTTACCGTATAGTTCTATACTGTCGTTCATAATCAATTTATCTTGTGAAGTTTATATCCATCCTGAGGGAAGCCCATATACCTGATGAGTATGCGGTAACACATCCTTGGATCGCCATGCTCATCTTCAAAGAGGAAGTAGTTCTCAGAGTCCACGGTAAACCTGTCCTCTGGCAGCTGCGTCCGATACCTGCAATGCTCCTTCACTACCAACCCGTCCCCGGCCATACCCTGTGATCGTGAATAAGGGAAGAAGCATAGTGTGAAGTCGCCCTGCGGTAACCTGCTTATCTCCCTTGCCCATTGCATTGCATTGATGCCATTCAACTGTATAGACTTGTTCATCCATTTGCGAAATTAGCAGTAACGCTTATGAGAACAAAGGACTAAACATCGGTGTATATTTCATATATCCGACTTTTTAGGGTGTTGCACTGCATCATATCAAATCAGCGGTGCGTCGTGATTTCTGTTGCTTGATTTTTTTGATTTCTGTTTTTTAGAACTTAACCCATTGATTTTTAATAGAGTAGATTTTTGACCTATGTAAATAGCCCTCATTATTGCCCTGCTTTGGACATTTTTTATATAGAATATTGGACTTTATTGACCATTATATCGTGACGTTTTCGGGCAAATCATCGGGATAACTGCTTAACTCTTTCTTAATAATGTCGGAATAAAGACCATATAAAAGGTAAATCATAGCACTTGGAAGCTGTGTTGTCAAACCCGGACGGCGTTTCAGTTCTTCCTTCTTCTCGCTCGACTTATCTAACTCTATTTTACCGTTTGCTTTCTTCAGTGGACTAATCAGGATAGCACTGCACAAATTCGGACACTCATTCTCATCAATACGCACCTTGGGGAGCAGGGGAAGTTTCTCGGCAAAGAGCAACTGGCAAAGTCGGAACTGCTGCCAGTGGTAAATGGTCGGCGCACCTTCGTTATAGAGGAAAACTGAAAAGCCATAGCTTTCCAAAGCAGCTTTCATCGTGAGAGAGTCAGTAGTAATATGCTCCAGTTCCTCGCGCGTCTTATTACCGGCACGGTCGGGGTATAGATGTATAACCTTGTTCACGGCATCAGTACCGAAGAACGAATAGAGCTGCTGCGCAAGATTTTGCTGGTCATCAGGAATATATGCCCAGAACTCTTTGATAATATCAAAGCGTCTTCCATATTCTTTTTTCTGTCCGACAATGAGCGACTGGAAGTTTCCCGGGTCGTAGCCAACGTAAAGTGGTTCGTGCTTGTCATAGTGGTGTAGATATCGCGCTGTGAGTGTGAAATGATCCTTGAGGTTTAGCTTCAGAATTTGGTCATAGATGTAGCTGTCCTTAAACTGGTGACGCTCGTGGTCGTATGTCGTGAAGAACTTATTAGTCACCTCCTTATGTCGGATAGCACAGATAGCGGTCAAGAACTCATCCATGTCGAGCGTGTCGAGCTGGGTCTTGAAGAACTTAGGACCGAGAATGTCCTTATTACAGAACGACGAAGCACGAATATAGTAGATCGCGTTCCTTCGCATATCCGCTAAGCGTGGTTTCCATCGGGCAACAAAGGCGTTAAGGCGTTCATTCTCCAGTCTGATTTTCTCCATAGTGACTGGGTTCTTCGTGTTGCGAAGTTCCTGCTGAAGCATAAACTGTTTATAGAGCGACTGATTGATAGCGAGCGAAACACTGGCTATCTCCTCAATGAGCTGTCGATCCATCTTGTTTTCGTATTCCTCAAACCAATCGTCCTCACCAAGGTCGACACGTGCCGTATCGCTCACTCCTGTCACGCCTTCATAGTAGGCTGACCGACGAATGTCGGCAGAGCCGCCACGCAGTGAAGGGAAGAGGCGCGACTTGAGTTTCTCTCCGCTGTTATGCTTCATCTCCTCGACGAAAGCGTGAACTGCATTACGACCTGCGACACTCTCAGGCTGATCTGAAGATACCAACTGAAGGTGCGCTCCATTGCGGAAGATAACCGAATGCTTGGCATAGGCTATCGGATAGCGTGGACGGCGGAAATGGGAGGGCAGTTTCGACTCGCCGACCACATAATCGATACCGTACTCGAGCATTGCACGCTGCTTACCGTTCACCATGACAGGGCGTGAGAAAGAGGCCTGAATGTTCGGCCAGACGTTCGTCATCAAAGCTACGTAGGTTTTATGCACCAGGAACGAGAGTTCTCCGGGCATATCGTTTGCCACACGGATAAGCCGGGGAACGATAACGCCCTCTGTCTTACCCGTAGCTCGTGCCCACTCGGCATAGAGCATGTTGGGGTCGATGATGTTTGCCAGCAACTGCACATGGTTCATGTAGTAGTGCTCGAAGTCGGGCACACGGTTCTCGTTTAGTTGATTGTCAGTCATTCTGTATCTCCTCCACTATTTCTGCATCCTGAATATCTGCATCACGCAGCAGACGCTTTTTCTCCCTGGTCTCAATGGGTAGTGAATCGATAAGTGTAACATAGAAGCCTTGGTTATGCTTAGCAGCAATCTCCTTGAGATTCTTCTTCGAGAAACCAAGTTCTTCGGGGGTCAGTTCTGGAGAAATCAAGAAGAGCACTCCCAAATCCCTGTCCGCCTCGGCTATTTCCGAGGATCTGCGACGGCATTCCAGAGCTGCATCATAGCAGGCTTTCATACCCTTATAATCGCGACTAAGGGCACATAACTTAGCGAGGTCCTCGTATTTGTTGGCAAAATTGCTTTCCCATACTTTGATGGGAACATTGCAATCCACTTGGAAATAGTTGATTGCCTGGTAAATCCTCGCCATACAAGTACGCTCCTCAATCTTAATATGCTGTTCCGCATTAATACGCAGTCTAAGCTTTCTGGAAGCTCTTGTAATATTTCGCTCATATTCGAAAATTTCAGCAGACCATTGCAACTGCTGCAAGAACAGTTTGATGTCCCGTGGAATGCCCTCACAGTCCCCATTCGTCAAGAATGCGGATATGAGATCAGGATGTATGGAGTCCAGCTTCTCAATCTCACTTTTCATATTCCAAACAATTTCATACGCAAATCTTTCTCGGCACGCTCATTCTTGCGCTCCTCCAGCAGGGTTATGGAATCATTCTCCCCTTTCTCTGCCTTCTTGGCGAGTTCTGCGTCAATATTATACTCACCAAGCGCACGTCCTTGGTGGTATGCCTCACAGTAGGCATCACCGGGAATGCTTATACGATAGAGCAGGACTGTACGCTTTATTTTTCGTAGACCGAGTAATTGGCAGATGCGCTCGGGTGTATAGCCTAACGCTCCGAACGTTCTTACTTGATTTACATACTCGTCTGATAATTCATCCAAGACTAATTGTGACATAGGATAATCTTTTCGGTTTCAGTAGCAGACAGGACAGTACCGCCCCGCTCCAATAATATAGGTTGCTGTGGAAACATCGCCATGAATCGGCGTACCGTGGCTGCAACATATTTCGGGTCTATCTCCATGCCATATCCGATGCGGTCTGTTTGCTGGCACGCCATAATTGTAGAGCCGGAACCAGAGAATAAATCCACGACGATATCGCCGTTTTTTGTACTGTTAGTTATTGGGTAAGCCATTAGGGCAATAGGCTTCATGGTCGGATGTATCCTGTTAGCTTTAGGTTTGTCGAAATTCCAAATGGTAGTTTGTTTCCTGTCGGAATTCCAAAAATGAGCTGAGCCAGGCTTCCATCCATACAAGCATGGTTCATGCTGCCATTGATAATCTTGTCGGCCCATGACAAGTGAGTCCTTAACCCAAATGCAGCACTGGGCAATTTTGAAACCAGCTTCCCGAATAGCCCGACGGAAATTTTCTCCTTCTGAATCCGCATGGAAAACATAAAAGGAACCACCAGGCTTGACAATGGAAAACATTACATTGAATACAGATTGCAAGAACCGAAGGAATAGGTCATTATCCATAGAGTCGTTCTGAATGGTTAGTTTACTTTCTCCTCCACCTTCATAATTGACATTGTACGGTGGATCCGTAAGTATCATGTCGGCTATTCTCCCATTCATTAAGACTGCTACATCTTTTTTTGCACGGCAATCCCCACACATCAATCTGTTGCTTCCAAGCCGGAAAATATCTCCTGGACGAGCAAACACTTCTGTATCATTGTCTTGTGGAACGATATTAATGGTATCCTCCTGTATTCCTGACATATTTGTTTCTGCCGGAAAAAGTTTTTCTCCACCGATGGAGAAGTCCGTCCTCTTAACTTCATATCCAAGATTAAACTTGGCAAGGTCATCTCCGTTGATGTCGTACTTGGTAAACAGTAGCGTGTCAGGATTCTTTTGAGCAAACTCGGAGTTATAAGCTGCAATTTCCTCCACGGCCTCTCGCTTGTCGGAAGCCTGAATTTCTTCGTAGGGGATTTCGGGAATGCTGAAACCATAAGAGCGGAGACCAAGTAGAGCCTTCCGCCTCTGATGCGCATCAATAATCCATAGTTTGTCGTCAGCATCTTTCCATACTTTAAATGAGTACTTAAAACCACGTGTAATTATTAACATCTGTAACTTCGATAATTTCTCGGTATCAGGCTTTTTGAAGTCTTCCTGAAGTTCATTAAAAGAATCTATTGGAGCAGTTGGAAGACGCCCCAGATTAAAAACTTTTATACTCTTTTCCATTGTTATCATTTGTTTTGTTGCTCAAGAACCATTTTAAACAATCTCTCTCGTTCTTGATGACGTTCGAGATTTTTTTTATCCTGCTGTCGCCGCTCTTTGCGGTCGTTGCGTTTGAGATACGAGCGGTAGCGTTTGATGTTGTCGAGCACGTTTTTGTGTTGTCGTAGGAATTCTGCGGGGTTTGTTTTGAGGAGTTTTATAAGCTGTGCTATTTCGGAGCGGCCGAAGAGTAGAGGGTGTTTGCACAGGAACTTTCCGCTATCGTTGAACGATTGCAGCTCGGCGAAGGCCTGGAGGTTGCGTATGCGCAATTCGGCCATATTGGCCACAGCCTGTGCAGTGGGCTTTGTATCCAGTTGTTCGTCGAGCTGCTTCATCTTGCGCCAAGTGTTGATGCGGTCGTTGTAGAGAACTGTTGCAATCTGCACATCGGCATCGGCAAGATTATCCCAATCTATTTGGGGGTATTCTTCTTCTTTTTTTTTGGCGTAGAAGATTTTTTCGGCTTTGGTTTGGCTGAGATATCATTGCCGGAAACATTCTCTGTGTCGGTCGGTGGATTGGTGTCCTGATTTTTGTCAGAGGTATCTGTTGTGTCATCCGGAAGTTCGTTATCCAGGATTTCGGCTGAAGTGTCGTTAGAGCCATCCGGAGTACTATTTCCGGAAACGTTCTCTGTGTCGGTCGTTGGCTCGGTATCCTGGTTTTTGTCAGAGGTATCTATTGTATCATCCGGAAGTTCGTTATCCAGGACTTCGGGTTGAGTGTCGGTGGAGCCATCCGGAGTACTATTTCCGGAAACGTTCTCTGTATCGGTCGGTGGATTGGTATCCTGGTTTTTGTCAGAGGTATCTGTTGTATCATCCGGAAGTTCGTTATCCAGGACTTCGGGTTGAGTGTCGGTGGAGCCATCCGGAGTACTATTTCCGGAAACGTTCTCTGT
>ERZ773067.142-NODE-142-length-45223-cov-9.221418_pt1 | contig 45223 bp, 42 predicted proteins | sample MGYA00580622_ERZ773067 | MGnify/ENA primary metagenome ERZ773067 (study PRJEB29015, sample SAMEA2737998) | human oral metagenome | biome: human oral; feature: human-associated habitat; material: dental | place: China | collected 2113 ...
TAATCATTAAGACCTGCATCCGTCGTGACGACGCGTGCAGGTCGCTCGTTTTATACAAGCTTCAATTCTAGCGATTTTGCAGTAGGTTGAGATAGAATTGCTCGTATTGACGAGCTATTTTTTTATGGTCGTGGTGCTTGACAATATAGGCTATGCTTTGTTTTTTTAGTTTAGGGATACGTTCGGGGTGGTTTATGAGTTGCTCGAGCTGATGGAGACAACTCTCATAGGTTGGTTCTACGTTTATGATTGGTCGCAAGGTGGGTTCATTGAGTATTTGGTAGTTCTCCGGTTCCCCTCCGCCTACGCATATTATTCCGCGGCTCATTGCCTCTAGGGGATTCATGGATGGTGTATAGCTGTAGAGCTGGTCGAGGATGATGTCGGCACCGTTCATCTTCTTTGTGTATTCCTCGAAGGGCAGACCTTCGGCGATGGTGAGTTTCACTTTATCGGGATATGTGGCGCGTAGGGTTTGGGCAGCGTGGAGCATGATGTCGGTGCCTTTATAGTGAGAGCGGTTGCGACTTATACCGATAAATATATTAATGGGGTAGGGGATAGATGAAAAAGTGTTTATGTGGGTGGAGTGGATGATGATGGGGTAGGGAATAAAGGTTATTTTCTGGGGATAGTGTGGAGTATAGGACACTAAATATTCATATAGTCCGGCTATGATACCGTGACATTCTCGAGCCATGAGTTTATTGAGATATTCTTTGTCGGTCCCAAGCCATTCATGTTGTTCTTTGATGGCTTCGGGGTTGTTGCGTAGTTGTTTGCCGATATTAAAGTCGCTGTATCGCAGGGGCATTTGGGTTATGTTGGTGCTAACCCAGTAGTGGTCCATTCCATAGGCTCCGAGCACGAGTCGGCGGTTGTGTTTTTTTAGGTATCGGAAGATGGGTACAAGTCGGTGGGCTTTGAGTTCAAAGAATATGGGGTTGATGAATTGCACTATATCGTAGTTTCTTAGTCTGGGGAGGAGTAGGAGCACCTTTAGTAGGAGACATATTCCTCCTAGACGTCCGGGGCGACGCGCAAGATCAATATCGCGCGGATAGTTTTTCCAGAAATCGCCGTTCGATACCACGGTTACAGTATGACCGAGTTCGCGAAGCCCAATGGCGAGGGTGTTGTGAACGTTGCTGTATTCCCCGAGGAGCAGTATTCTCATTTTGCTTTGGGGAGCGCGGCGAGCAATAGTTTCCGTCCGAGCTTATTGTTGGTGAGGAATCGAAAGTATTTGTATTTCTGGGTGTATTTCTTGTCGGGCAGCGGGAAGAGTCCTCTCTTTTCAAGTCGACGGAGTGCATGATTTAGATATTGCTCGTCGTGTGTCATGGTTATTATGTTGTAGATGTAGTCCATGGTGAGTTGTGCCACTCGTCGTTGCATGGCTGTTCGCTCTTTGCTTGGCATGAGGTCGGCTTTTTCTTGTAGTCGGATGATTATTTTCTCAGTGTCGGCAAGTCGTTTCACCTTCCATCGTTTGTCGGTTTTGTGTGTGATAGATTGGCTTCGTTCTCTGTAGAAGTAGGCTTGCGCGGGCGTTATGTAGAGATTCTCGGCTCGAATAACGAGCTGTGGTGTAAATTCTTCGTCTTCGTGGAGGAGTTCTTTTGTGAATCGTAGGTTCAGCAGCAAGCTTCGCTTGAAGATGTATCCGCATGCTGTTGCGCGAAGGTTGTTGTGGCGCATGTATTCGGTTCCGGTGAGCGGTCCTTCGTACTGATGTTGTGTTTGTGCTTTGGGTATTCTGGTTTCATTGAAGAGTACGATGTCGGCTGCTTTATAGCGCACCAGGTCGAGACATTGCTCGTAGGTGTTAGGGATAAGTGCGTCGTCGCCGTCGACGAATTGAATGTAGTTTCCGGTGGCGAGTTCGATTCCAATGTTACGCGCCTGACTAAGTCCGCGGTTTGTTTGCCTGAGGTAGATGAAATCTGTTTCGTGGTCCATCAGACTTTCGAGTGGTGAAGTTTCGGAGCCGTCGTCGACGATAATTATTTCTCGTTCGCTTTTGCTCAGGGTTAGTGCGAGAATGCTTTCAAGGCATTCGCGAATCATTTCGTGAGGTTCGTTGAAGCAGGTGATGATGAAGCTCACGAGGGGTTTCTTTTCAGTCTTGCGTGTGTAAAATGATTGATCTGACATAAGCGTTTGATTCCTAAGAGTTGGAGTAATATGAGTTTTGGGGTGCTGAAGAATGGCATACGGGGTAGTCGAGGCGAAGCTTTCGTTGCATTGTATACGTCTAGCTGTATGTTGAGTAGCATTGCGTAGTAGTTCGAGTCAATGTTGGGCCATTGATTGAGGTAGCGTAGATGCGAGTCGAGCAGCTGAGTGAGTTCCTTGCCGGTTGCGGTTTGGGTTATTCCGTTGGGGTTGTGCGTATAGTAGTAGAGCCCCTTGTTGGTCGTTACCGCCATCCGAGTTTCGTCTAACAGCTGGGGTAGGGTGAAGATGTCTTCAAATACTCTGCCTTCGGGATAGCGTATATTATTGAACAGTCGGCGGCGATAGATTTTGTTCCAAGCGTAAGCGTGCCGATAGGTTTGCGCTTTGAGCCAGTAAGCCGCCATGTCGGTGTAGGTTGCCTCCGGGAAATTGAGGAGCTTTTCCTTGGGCGAACCATGATGCTCGAGCACGGGATATTCCAGAAGGTCGATTCCTTTTCGTGTCTCAAGAATATTCATCAGGGGGGTGAGCGTTTCGGGTGCTATGAAGTCGTCGGAGTCGATAAATGTTATATAGTTTCCCGTGGCTATTTCAATACCGGTGTTTCGGGCTGCCGATAGTCCTCGGTTCGGCTGATGAATTGCTGTGCATCTGTTGTCGGTTTCAGCGAGGGAATCAATCATCTGGCCCGACTTGTCGGTTGAGCCGTCGTCGATGAGGATTATTTCGTAGTTGGTGAATGATTGCTCGAGTACGCTCTTCACGCATCTTTGAAGTGTTTGCTCGACATTGTAAACCGGAATGATGATGCTTAGATTCATGAATTAAATGTTGATGCAAAAATAATAAAAAGTTTTAGGTGGCGTTTTAAGGCATGTGATGAAAAAAGAAGACAGCAAAGACCGTTACTCTCACATACTTCGTTACACCGGGCTCTTCGGTGGTGTACAAGGATTGAACATCCTTATCGGCATTGTTCGCAATAAACTTGTGGCAATGATTCTCGGCCCGAATGGTATGGGGTTGATTTCTCTTTTCAATTCAACCATCAAGCTTGTGAGCGATTCTACGAGCTTTGGTATTTCAATGAGCGCGGTTCGGAACATTTCCGAGGATTTCGATCGACAGAATATTGAAAAACTCGAGGCCGACGTGGCGCTCGTGCGTTCGTGGAGCTTTCTAACGGCATTGCTTGGAATGTTTGTTTGCATAGCGTTCAGTCCGCTACTCAGCTCGTTCACCTTTTCGTGGCATGGGCACACGCTTCACTTTATTTTTCTTTCGCCCATCGTGGCAATGACAGCCATAACCGGCGGTGAACTGGCAGTTCTCAAAGGTGTGAGAAGACTAAAGGCGCTTGCAGGCATATCGGTCTACAGTGTTATTGGTGCGCTGCTGGTTTCCGTCCCGCTTTACTATATATATAAGGAGAAAGCAATCGTACCATCACTCGTTATAATGGCCTTCATTCAGATGGCGCTCACGATTGCCGTTTCCTACAAGATTTTCCCACTCCGACTGTCGCTAAGCCGGAGTGTTTTGCGTGAGGGCTACAGCATGATTAGGCTCGGGATTGCTTTTGTCTTTGCGGGCATTCTAGGTTCGGGTGCCGACTTCGTCATCAGGAGCTACATCAGCAATGTGGCCGGAATAGATACCGTTGGCCTGTTCAACGCTGGCTATATGCTAACGATGACCTACGTAGGAACCGTTTTCTCGGCTATGGAAACCGATTTCTTTCCTCGTCTCTCGGGCGTAAGTAGTCTGGGATTCACTTTCAACCGAACGGTGAGCAATCAAATTGAGGTTATGCTTCTCTTGGTCTCGCCGCTGTTGGTTGTGTTCACCTTTACGCTGCCCATATTGCTGCCGCTGCTTTACACCGGGAAATTCCTGCCCGCCCTGGGAATGATTCAGATAATCGTGTTGGCTATGTATTTTCGCGCTTTAAAGTTGCCTGTTGAATACATTCCGCTGGCCAAGGGCGATTCTCTTTCCTATCTTTTTCTCGAAGCATTCTACGACATCGTGCTTGTAGTGCTCGTGATTATCCTTTTCAGAAAATTCGGACTCACCGGAGCCGGAGTTGCCGTAACGCTAGCCGGAATAATCGACTTTATCGTTGTGTTTATCTACGCCCGACTGCGATATGCATACAAACCCACTGCCGGGATTGTGAAATACACTCTAATCCAGTTGCCCATCGGTTTACTGGCCTATGCCAGTACATGGATTGCCGACTCTCGCCTCTATTGGAGCATCGGTGCGCTGCTTGCTATCCTCAGCATGACAGCCTCGCTTAGCATTCTCCGTAAGAAAACCCGACTTTGGGCCGCGCTGATGCGAAAACTCAACAAAGCGTTCCGTCGTGATGAGTAAGATTTCAGTACTCGTTGCAGTTTACAACACCGAGAAATATCTTCGTCAATGCCTCGATTCATTACTCGGTCAAACCCTCGACGATATAGAAATTATATGCGTAGACGACGCCTCTACCGACTCTTCGCCCGACATATTGCGAGAATATATCGCGGCCGACAATCGGATTAAACTCATAACCCTAAAAGAAAACCGCGGACAAGCACACGCCCGCAACCAGGCCCTCAAGATATCGACCGGCGAATGCATTGCCTTCCTCGACAGCGACGATTATCTCGCCTCCGACGCCCTCGAACAAATAGTCGGTACGTTCGACCGCCATCCCACAACCGACGCCGTACTCTTCAAAGTCATCAACATATTCCCCGATGCAAATGAAACGCCCTATCCCATGCCAGAGTTCGAGCAAATGAACGGTTACGACGCCTTTGTAGACAGTTTAACGTGGAAGATTCACGGCGTTTATGCTGTTAGGCGAAGCATACATCTCAAATTCCCCTACGACGAAACCGCCCGAGCCTTCAGCGACGACAATACAACCCGACTGCACTACCTCAACTCCCGCCACGTGCGTCTTTCCCGAGGGATATATTACTATCGCCAGCACCCCCAATCCGTAACCCACAGCATAAGCCTTCGCCGCTTCGACTACCTGCTGGCTAACGAAAGTATGAAACGCCAACTTCTGCAGCTCCACTCCTCCGGGGAGATACTCGATATATACGAAAACGTACGCTGGCTGAACCTCGTCGACCTCTACATGTTCTACTATCTCCACCGCCGCCATTTCTCGTCCGATGCCCGTCGCCAGGCCCTTTCCCGCCTTCGCCACACCCGATTAACCATTGAAACATCCCGTCTTCGCCCTTCACTGCGCCACAAGTTCGGCTACCGCGTCATGCCCTCCTGGCCCCTCTTCCGCCTTCAGGAAGAGCTTTATTTCTTCCTCCGTTCTCTCGTCGGCAGAAACCGCGAATCCTCTCAAGGAAGATAAGCATCACTCCGCAGGCTTGAAATCCTCTTACTTCTCCACAGCTTTCTACGAAAACGTGGGCCGGAACCGCCCCCCACGATACTACTTCTATTCTCCACGAATAGTGCTTTCGTTTCAGCCCGATATTATCTTTCGTGGGAAACGATAGTACCTTCATTTCAGCCCGATATTACCTTTCGTGAAAAACGATAGTACCTTTTACCAAAAACGATAGTACTTTTTGGGCAAAACGATAGTACTTTTTGGGAAAAACGATAGTACCTTTTTGGGGCCCTGATACAACCTTTTTATAATTAATTGTATATCAAGCATTTAATAGTATTCTTTAGTGTGTCTTACCAAATGCTGAATACCCGGTATTTTTTTGTTTGAACAGTGACGCCCCCGAGCCATATAATCATAATCGCTTACAAAATATGATTTGCCATATTGATATAAAATCTAGATTCATCTGCTTTTGAATATTATTCACAGTAGTATACCTACCTTTGGGGAGTCGTAAATCAGGAACCTCTTATGAATATACGCGAAATAATAGCTTGGTTCGAAAACAAGCGAAAAACTCTTCTCAAATCATTGAGCTACGGGCAGAAAATCAGTATGCTACTGGGTTTAGGAATTATCGTTGGTCTGAGTGGACTGTTTTTCTATTTGCTCCGAATGCAAACCTATATCGTGGGCGACGACCCGAAAGCATGCATAAACTGCCACATCATGTCGCCCTATTATGCAACATGGAGCCATTCGTCGCACGCCAGGAATGCAACCTGCAACGACTGTCATGTGCCTAACGGAAATATTGCAGCACACTATTTCTTTAAGGGTAAGGACGGTATGAAACACGTAGCCTATTTCGTCACCAAGAACGAACGCCAAACCATTCAAGCCGAAGAAGCGTCGGCCGAAGTTATTATGGACAACTGTATTCGTTGCCATAAGCAACTCAATCAGGAGTTTGTGAACACAGGACGGATTGATTACATGATGGCCAAACGAGGCGAAGGACATGCCTGCTGGGATTGTCATCGCAATGTGCCGCATGGCGGAATGAATTCACTTTCGTCGACACCCGGTGCCGAGTTTACAGAACCGATGCCATCGAGTCCGGTTCCAAAGTGGTTGCAGAATCTGTTAGGGCATAAAGCTATCCCAAACCTTGAATAAGAAAATAACAATCAATAAAGAATATATTATGGCAAAGCAATTGAAAAAATGGCAAGGCTGGCTGCTCTTTGCAGGAGCCATGGTAGCAGTGTTTCTGTTAGGCTTGATTTGCTCATCACTTCTTGAGCGCAGAGCCGAAGTTGCAAGCGTGTTCAATAATCGACGCGTCCAGATGAACGACTCGATAGTTGCGCAGAACGAAAAGTTCGCCGAAGATTTCCCACGGGAATATCAAACGTGGGCCATGACGGAAGACACTACTTTTAAAAGCCTCTACAACGGGTCGCAAGAGAAAGATGTACTGGAAATGTGCCCCGAAATAGTAATTATTTGGGACGGATATGCCTTCTCGCGCGAATACAATACGCCGCGCGGACACAGGCATTGTATTGAAGACTTGCGGAAGATTCTGCGTACGGGAAGTCCAGGCGTAGACGGACAAACAGATATGCAACCCGGAACATGCTGGACTTGTAAAGGGCCCGACGTACCACGACTGATGCGCGAAAAAGGAACGAACGCATTCTATGCTGCCAAATGGAGCGACTGGGGCGACCAGATGATGAACTCCGTTGGCTGCTCCGATTGTCATGATGCACGTACGATGGAATTGCGTCCAGCTCGTCCGGCACTTTATGAAGCGTGGGCTCGCGTAGGTAAGGATGTAAGAAAGGCCAGTCATCAGGAGATGCGTAGTCTTGTGTGTGCGCAATGTCATACTGAATATTATTTCGAGAAAGAGAACGGTAACTATCTGCATTTCCCGCAAGAGAAAGGACTAACTTGCGAGGCGGCAGAGCAATATTATGACAGCATAGGGTTCTACGACTACATCCATCCGCTTTCGAAGACTAAGATTCTCAAAGCCCAACATCCAGGATATGAAATGTCGCTCCAGGGAATACACGCCCAGCGCGGAGTGTCGTGTGCCGACTGTCATATGCCTTATATCTCGGAGGGTGGTGTGAAGTACACCGACCACCACATTATGAGTCCGTTGGCTCATATCGACCGTACTTGTCAAACCTGCCATCGTCAGGATGCTGAAACACTCCGGCAGAATGTCTACGAACGACAGAAGAAAGTTTATAACTTCGCCGTTCGTGTAAACAAAGAGCTAGCTTACGCTCACATCGAAGCTAAGTTTGCTTGGGATAAGGGCGCAACCGAAGCCGAGATGAAGCCCGTGCTCGATGACATACGTAAGAGTCAATGGCGTTGGGATTATTCTCTGGCCAGTCATGGTGCTGCTTTCCACGCTCCGCAAGAGGTTATGAGACTTCTGGCAGCCGCAATGGAATATGCAAAGGATGCCAGATTGAACATTGCTCGCGTGGTAGCTAAGCACGGATTCACTGGTGAGATTCCTCATCCCGACATATCTACCCGTGAAAAAGCAGCTGCCTACATCGGTCTTGACATGAAGAAACTACGCTCGCAGAAGAAGGATTTCATAGATACCATTGTGCCGAAGTGGATTGAAACGGCGCGCAAGAACAAGCGGTTTATAACAAAACCAATGTAAAATTTCTCCCAATAAAATCATAAACGATGGGAGCGTCGAACGTAATGAGACGACGCTCCCATTTTCTTACGAAAAGATTTAAACATGTGGAATAAACCTTATACGCTAAAGGAAGGATTCGCCATAGCCGTCGGTTTGCTTTTAACGGGTTTAGCACTGCAAATGATGGTAGGGCCACTTGACTGGGATATCTTCGCCTGGCCGGGAAACATCGCCGTACTCTTCGGATTGATTGTCGTGTTGATTGTGATTTATTTGATGAGAAAACGATTCTATTTCTGTAGCTTTCTCACAACCATGCAGGCGGCTGTGCCGGCAATGCTTCTTGCCGTTGTGCTAACCATCGTGATGGGATTAACAAAGCAGGTACCGTCTGACAAAAATCCCGCTGACCCGATAGGTATTACAAAGATGCTCAGCTTTTGGCCGTTCGTACTCGAATATGTTTGGATGACAGTTATTGTGGGCGAAGTAACCATTCATCAACTTGTGGAATTCAAGCGTAGGCGTATACCGTCGTTCGTTAGCCACCTTGGACTCTTTATAGTTCTTACTTGCAGTACCCTTGGTAGCGCCGACATGAAACGTCTCAAAATGTTTTGCGAAATAGGTAAGCCCGAATGGCGTGGACTCGACGCATGGAATAATGTGCACGAACTCGACATAGCACTGCAACTAGAACGATTTACCATCGACGAATATCCTCCGAAATTGATGATGCTCGACCGACGCGGAACTCCTCAACCAGCGAAAAAACCGGACATGATTATTGCCGATGCAAACGGTGGACGGCTCGGCGGATGGACAATCAGAATAAAGAAATACATACCCGACGCCATGCCCGTTGCTTTATCCAAGATGATTGGCAGGATGCCCGCCGGAATGATGGCCAACATTCGCATGGACTCTCTCGGAATGTCCCGTAACAAAGCCGGCTACATTCCCAGTAAAACCCGCGGAGCTGCTTACGCTGCATTTATTGAAGCAACCCATGGAAAAGAAAAACGTAGCGGATGGGTTACATGTGGTAGTTTCCTATTTCCGCTGCAAATGCTTCATCTCGACAATAACTATAACATCGCGATGAGCAATCCCGAACCCCGTAGATATGCCTCTCTCGTTGATGTCTACACGAAAGACGGTAAAGCCGAGCAAACCGAAATAGAAGTGAACAAACCATTCGCCATTAACGGATGGAAAATCTATCAACTCAGCTTCAACGAACAAATGGAGAAGTGGAGTGAATATAGCGTGTTCGAACTCGTTGCCGACCCTTGGCAGTCGGTTGTCTATGCAGGAATATTCCTACTCTTGGCCGGTGCCATCGGCATGTTTCTCACCGCAAGTACAAATAAAAGAAAGGAGACCCAGCAATGATTTGGACTTATTTCATTCTCTTCGCCCTCACTGCTGTAGTATTATGGGCCGCTGGTGCTTTTACTGCATGGAAAGAACGCCGCCGAGTGGCAATAATATTCACAGTTGCCGGTCTTATGGTGTTTTTCGCCTATATTGTTATGATGTGGATAACCCTTGAACGTCCGCCGCTCCGAACGATGGGCGAAACAAGATTGTGGTATAGCCTCTTTCTTCCCTTTGCCGGTGTGATAGTTTACGGTCGTTGGCGATATAAATGGATTCTGGCATTCTCTACGACACTCTCCACTGTTTTCGTTTGCTTCAACATTTTTAAGCCCGAAATACATTCCAAGACTCTTATGCCTGCTCTGCAGAGTCCATGGTTTGCTCCGCATGTAATAGTCTACATGATGGCTTACGCTATTCTTGGGGCTGCGCTTGTGATGGCGATGTATCTTTTACTGTTCCGTAAAACTGACCCAACGCCGAAAGAGTGCCAGATAACCGACGACCTGGTTTACGTGGGGTTAGCCTTTCTAACCCTCGGTATGCTCATGGGTGCTCTTTGGGCCAAGGAAGCGTGGGGACATTATTGGAGTTGGGACCCGAAAGAAACCTGGGCAGCCATAACCTGGCTATGCTATCTTGTTTATATTCACTATCGCCGCTATCGTCCTACTACCTATCGTCCTGCTCTTTGGGCATTACTCATTGGTTTTTGTCTTCTACAAATGTGTTGGTGGGGCATAAACTATCTGCCTTCGGTGAAAGGAGTCAGTGTTCACACCTATAATTTATAAGGTTAATTTAACGGTAGGGTTATGATTAGGCTCAGCTGTGTCGGAAGTGTTCAACGGGGCCGTCCTTGTATGTGTACTATCGATGTTTTTACGACTATACTAGCAATGTATCCTTTTTTAAATCTGCGGTGCAAAACTCGAAAGGGTAGAATTTAGGGACGGTGCCTGTTTGGTGTTTATCTCCCCACCAATTCGAGGTCCCTTGCCCTCGAATAAAATGTCAATTCAGCCCATAGGCTGAATTGACATTTTCTCTTGTTTTTTTAGTCGAACTCACGTAATAAAGGTCTACGCGCATCCGATATGGGTGCATACAGGCCTTAGTTTATAGCCTCGAGTTGAGAATGAAATGTATTCGATTTATAATTTAGATTCATTTATGGAGGGAGGTATTACTGTTATTTCTGTTGATTCGTAGAGTGGGGCATCAAGGTCAATTTCGTGCCCGTAGGAATCGTGTAGAATAATGGTGTGGAGTGTATTAAGGCTCTGCCCTTGGGTTACGAGAAATCTACGTGCAGCGTCTTTGGCCGTTGCACCTTTGAATATTTCAATCAATCGCCCGTTTACTTTTATTTTCATTGGTTGAGTAGATCCAGACCTCGTTCTTCGGATATTTTGACGGGTGAGTTGAAGCCTTGTCCATTCCAACGGTAGAGTTTATAGGTGGATTCTTCGGATTTGATAATAATGCTAACTATATCTTTTCCTTTCCGAGGGAAATGTAGTATGTAATTATTGTCTTCTTCGAAGCGACTAGCTTGTTTCGTATCGGGGGTGAGCTTACGAGTTACAGGGTCGTAGTCGTAGCAGGCAATGAATTGATTAATATCAATATCGACGCAACAACTGAGGTTTACCACAAATAGTTTATGACCGTTTGAGCGGTTCCATACACCTGCCTGGAGGGTGTAATGTTCATCTGCGATGCGAAGATATCCGTTTTGAGTATCGATTTCGATGTATTTTTCTCCGCTGGTATAAACTTTATGTGGATTGTTAGGGTTAGCGGGCTTGGTCATGTCTTCGGGGTTGCATTGTTTGAATTGTCGAGGCTTATTAACGAAGTCGAGCATTATTTTCTGTGGCGACCCATCGAGTCCTGGCCAATATCTGCAGAATCGGGTTGTCATTTCTTTGACCGTGATTGGGGCTTTTGCTGGGAGTTGCAACACTCCATTACTCCATGATTCTACGAGTGTCGAACTCCAGACCGGTTCGCCGGATTCATCATCTTCCGGTTCTTCGGCTTGGGGGATATTTACATCTACTGATTGCCGGACGCTGGCTGTGAGATTTGCGCGGTCAGAGGGGCCGATGTTTCTGGCGGGTAGTTCCTTGTTATCACGCTTGTAGATAGTGCTTGTATAATCGTTTATGTCGATGTTTCCGAGCTGATCAGTGTGGTGTATTTCGCATTCACGAAGATCGATATTTGTATTTTCAACGACGAAGAGCGTGCTTTTGTTTTGCGAGAATCGGCAGCGCACGAAAGAGGTATTGGAGTTGTTTCGGAGGTTCACGAGTCCGTATTCTTTGCAGCGATAAAAGTCGCAGTCGGTGAATTTGAGGTTGAAACATCCTGTGGCTGTCATGATGCTGTAACTACAGTCGCGTATGATTGTTTTTGTGCAATCGAGATCGGTTGTGTTAGTTGCTGTTATGCCTTCTATTCCGCATCCGTAGAGATCGCATCGGTCTATTTGTATGTCTTGGCAATTATTGAATTCGAGCACTCCTCCTTGGCAATATCCTTCGTCGGTGTGCCCGATGGTTAGGTTGTTTATTTCGATTTCGTGACAATTGCGGAAGCTGAGGATATAGGCATATCGTGGAGCAACAATGAGGGCTGCGCCATTTGTACCTTTGATAGTTAGGTTGACACACTGGTTGAGTACGAGTTGATAACCGTCGAAAACGTTTTCGCGCGAGGCGCGTTGGGTGGCTTCACTGCCTTCGCTAATGGTGGTGAGACCAGCCTTTTGGCTTTTTTCGTTTGATTGGAGCACATCGGAAAGGTTGATTATTCCACTAACGGTTATTACTCGGTTAGAGCCAATGGCTTTGATGAATTCTTCGGGAGTACTTACTTTGATTTCTTTCGATTTGGCGATGATGACTGTCGCTGTCATCATGAGCAATATTGTGAGGAGAAGCTTTTTCATGTTTCTATTTTGTTTTGTTGTCTAATATAATTGAGTTTCGATCATTTGTGTAGCATCACGTAGGTCATCGAATTTAAACGATGGGTCTTTGGTGTTGATAGACACTTCACAGTCGTTATCATCATCGTCGTCATATCTTTTGGTGATGGATATTGTGTAGTTATATCCGTTGATTTTTGCCGTTAGTTCGTGATATCCCCAGGCGTCGCCACTATCGAATTTGGTTTCGAAGAATGCACCTTGGGCCTGCCATTTTTTTGTGGGGTATTCCATTCGGATGGAGTAGTCGGAGGCGAGTGTCATTTTGAATCCTTCGTATTCGAACTTTGTTTGATAGCCGGATGTGTTGATAATGATAGAGTTCCCTTTTGCACCTTGGGCTTTGAAAGCATAGCCTTCTTCTAGGCTTACGACGCTTATTTTCTTGATTCCCTTGATTGTTGGTATAGGACCGCTGCAGGTGAGATCGCCTTGGGTAATCACCTTTTTAAGGCTTAGCATTGCCATGTGTCCTTTGTCAGTTAGCATGCATACGAGCCAATCGTCTTCAAATTGTATGATGGAAATATCAATGCAGCGCTCGCCGAGGCCTTTTATTTTGGCTTGATTGCGCTTGAATTTATTGCTGATTTCGTTAGACTCGATAAATTTTTCTAGGGGCTCTTTGTTGGCTTTGATTGATACGCTGCCATCGGCATGGAGTATGGCTGTGAAAGGGTCTTTCTTTGGATTACCGAAAGATTTGTCAGGTTGGTCGGCTACTTGCGTGTCGATGCTATCGGACAAGAGTGCTTGTGTGCTGTCAGCCGTACCGATACTGTCGGTTGCCTTGCCGGGTTCATTTTTGTTTCCGCATGCAATGAATAGGCTTGCAATAAACAATGATGCTAGTATCTTTTTCATATTTCGAGAGTTTTAAATCAAGAGACGACAAATTCCCTTAATCATTGTCGCCTCTTGATGAGTGTTACTTATAAGTCTTTTACTACTTCAAGGATGCTTTTCGGTTCAATCTTGCCTCTGTGCTCAACCCATACACGTCCGATTTTCTGGTCTATTTTAGTGACTTTATAATCGTCGGCAAAGCCGGTTACAAATACAGCTTTTACGTGATCACCCACTTTATATTCGGGAACGAGCGGAATAAGTTTACAGTCTGAACGCTTGTAGGCTTTAATCTTGCCGATGAACCCGATAACCAGCACCTTATCGTCTGTAACATTGAGAATAGTAGCCTTTTTCCATTCGCCGTCATCCATAACTGCTACAGTTGCTCCCGACATCCATTCGCCGTTTTTCATCACTAGGAAAGAGTTTGGCTTGAGTTGTTCGTTAGCGTGTTCGTTGGCGAATCCTTTGCCGTCGTCTTCATAATTCAGGTCGAGATAGCAAACCTTGGGCGTTTCGGGGTCAGAGGCGTCGGTTACTATGGCGCGCTGCATTCCCGAACCGCTTTGCCACCAGGTGAGCACAATGTCTCCAACCTTTGCCTTTTGTCCCTTGGGAATTGGAATAACGAGCGGATTGGGAATCTCGAACTCGTCGCCGAACATCTTGATGAATAGAGTTTTGTCGTTAGGCACACGTGTTACTGTGAAGTTGTAGAACACATTACTATTATCGAGTAGGTCTTTGTTTTTCTCAATAGCATTTTTGTAGCCTGATGGTGCTAAAACTTCTTGCCCGAGTTCAACACCTTCGAGCTTGAATTCTTTCGGGAAATCCCATGGGAAGGGGTCGAGCTTGCTAACCGTGCCAGAGTCGGCAGATATTTCCGTGCTGTCGGCTTTGCTGGAGTTTTCTACTTTGTTTTTGTTTCCGCAACGTGTCAGTCCGAGACCAATTACGGCGGCCGTGATAGCCGTGAAAAGAATCTTTTTCATTTTGGTTTTATTTTAGTTATGAATAAGGGAATCTTAATCTTTTAGAGTTGTGAGATATATGAGCAGGCATCCCAGAATTATGCCAAAGATGATGGTTATAACTACCTTAAACTTGTTTACCGGATAGTCGCCGAGTACTTCACCTGTTCGTCCGTTTACGAAAATATTAAACGTTTTTCCATTGTATTGGAATGCGCCAATCCACAGTGGCAGCATAAGCAGTTTAAACATAATGTCGGAGTATTCAGTGTGGCTATAATCTATTTCCTGCTTGTCTCCACCGATGTCTTGTTCGATGTCATATTTTATCTCGCATTCCATCTTTTCTTTGGCAGAGTCGATGGCTTCTCGAAAGTCGATGTTGTAGATTTCGGTCATGAATCCGGCGAGGAATTCGGGATTGTAGGGAACCACATTTTCCAGATCCCATTTCTCGTTTTTGCTGTTAGCGCGGGTAAAGGGTAAGTTGGTGCTTGCAGGGACTATAACGTCGTCGAAGCTACGAGAAACTGTTCCGCTCGCAGGAGACCAATCTGTAATAGTGGTGGTAACCCAATTTCCGTCATCGTCTTTTTCTTTTACGGTTCTGTTGTCGCCTCGGCTTCCGGAGTATTCGGTTGTGGTTTCGGCGTCGTAAGTCCAGAAAGGAATATATATTCCTTTGAAGTTTTCTGTTTGAACATTGCCTTTTCTCAAAGCCGATACGGCATACCATTTACCCTTTATCCATTTCTGGAAATTACTGTTGCATTCGTCTTTGCCAATCTGAAACGGCAGCATGTAGTTGGGTTTCCAGAAGCGTCTAATCTGTGCTTCTTGCAAAATGAGCGGTGTACCGCAGAAGGCACATTTGGCCGATGATTTTGCAGGTGGCAGTGTGGTTGTTGCGCCGCATTGATGACATTTAATTTGTGCAGATTCGGTATCAGTCTCTTCATTGAGATTGTCGTCGCTCTTTGCGGCCCATTCTTCGAAGTCGTTTTCTTGCACTTCGACCGGTGTTAGGTCTAAATCTTTAGTTTTTCCGCAATACAAGCACTGTAGTTTATGGCTCTTTGGAGAAAACTCCATCATGCCTCCGCACGATGGGCACTTGGTTTGTATGGCGTCGTTAATTACTTGTGTTTCTTGTTCCATTTTCTTTTTGGTTATATGGTGAGTATTAATAGAAACAGGAGTTTCGGATAGGCCTTTTTATTCTTTGCCCATCGAAACTCCTATGTTTTATGTTTTCTTACATTGTCGGTGGAGGAGGAGGTGGTGTTCCGAATAGTGATGCTAGTGCAGGAATATTCTTAGCGGCTTCCCAACCAGACATTCCGTTTGTCCACACATAAGTATCGGGAGTTAGTTGACCATTTTGAGCCATCTGTTGCAACTGCTGAATGGGGTAGGGACCTTGTTGCTGACCGTTCACAGATAGATGATAGACTGCAGCTTGTGACGGAGGAGGAGGCATACCCGCACCTTGCTGTTGCATACTGGTGCCTTGTTGCATTCCAATTCCTTGCTGGTTTGCGGTCATCTGATTTGCCATCTGACCGGCCATTGCGAAGCCCATGCCCATGCCCATTGCATCGCCTGCCGGACTACCGCCACCGTTGACTGCCGAATCTTTAAGCGAATCGGCAAACTGCATCTGAGTGTAGGTGTTCATGTTGCCGATAACGCCTATGCTGGTACGTCTGTCGAGCGCTTGTTCCACAGCTTCGGGCAGCGAAATGTTTTCAACTAGGAATTTGGTTAATTCAAGACCGTATTCGGCGAAATCGTCCTTCAGTCCTTCGGTTAGGCTAGCCGAGAATTCGTTGAGATTAGCTGCCATATCGAGCGCGGCGATTTTACTTTCGGCGAGATGGTCGGTGAATTTCGTGATGACAAAGTTACGCAGCTGTTCGGTGATGCTTTCGGTTGTGAAATTACCATCGGTACCTGCTACGTTGAGGATGAACTTCGTTGGATCTTCGTTCACCCGGAAGCAGTAGGAACCGAAGGCGCGCATTCGGATAGGTCCGAATTCGGGGTCGCGCATCATAATTGGATTCTGGGTTCCCCAGCGGATGTTGAGGAATTGTTTAGTGTTTACGAAATAGACATCAACTTTGAACGGTGAGTTGAAGCCATATTTCCAGCCCATAAGCGTGGTTAGAATAGGCATATTTTCAGTGTTTAGTACATGGCGACCGGGTTTATAGATATCGGCGAACTTTCCTTCGTTCACCAGTACTGCAATCTGGCTTTCACGAACCGTGAGCTGGGCTCCGTTCTTTATTTCTGACTGATAGCGCGGGAAACGCCAAATCATCGTGTCACTCGTGTTGTCGGTCCATTCGATTATATCAATGAACTCGTTTCGTAATTTGTTAAATAGTCCCATAATGAAATGTATTGATATTTATTTTTAAAGTTAATTCCGTTCACTAGTTCTTTTATTGGTACACCCTTAGTTAAAAGCGTGTCTAGCTAAAAGTATTAATGATGTTCGGTTTACAAATGTACTTGTTCTTTATAGAATTATCCATATTTTCTGAAAAAAAGTAAAGGGATACATAACTGTCTGCTTCGACGATGTATCCCTTTCTGTTATGAAGATAGGTTTCGAGAGCGGTTTCGGCTATCGGATTATGGTTTGGTTCGATTGCCCAGCATAGGAAACCTCGCCCATCTGCTTGAGATATTTCATAATCAGTTCGGCTGTGGGGATATTCATGTTGCGGCCTTGGTCTTTGCGGGGCGAATCGCAGATTGAGCTCACGTAGTTATTCATTACTACACGATAAGTTTTACGCATGTTGAGTTTATGCCCGTTTGCGTCGGTTAGCACGAGGCTTTTTATGGTGGTTGGATTATTCTTGTCGAATGTCACTGTGCTATGGATGTTACCGGATGTGTAGGGCACGCGCATTTCGTCGTGTTTATAGCACGAGAGGAATAAATCATGAAATTCTTTGCCGGTGAGATTCATTTCGATACAGTTGTTGCCGAACGGGTCGAGGGTCAGAACGGTAGCAACTGTTATCGGACCGGCGGGGAGTTCTTCTAATCTTACACCGCCAAAATTCCACAGCGCGATGTCGGCATTAGTTTGATGGCGGATGGCGTCGCACATGAAGATGCCTAGTTCGTCGGCATTACCGAACGCTGTCCGTGCCGTTCCGAGCTGTCGGTTGAACGATTCGTCACTCGTGAACATCTTAACCATCTGTGCGGCTATTTTATTTTCGCGCGGATAGTTTTCGACATCGATGTTCTCGGCTTTTTTATTTATCACTTTGTGATTGTCGACGGTTAGGGTGATGAGTGTTGCGCGTTTAAGCCGGTTGACGTTCTGGGTGATGAGTACGCCGTTGTGAATTTCGCCGCCGTTGAGCTGTGTGTGCGAGTGGCCGCCTACGATGAGGTCGAAGTCGGGATTACTCTCGGCCACCTTCACGTCGTCTTCATATCCGATGTGCGACAACAAGATGTTCACATCGCATTTCTTCCGCAGCCATTTATAATCCCTGATTGCATCGTTCACGGGTACGAACATAAACCTTTTCACATTGTCGGGATGCGTGTCGGGAATACCGTTTGCGCCGAGCTGAACCACGCCAAGAACGCCCACCGAAACTGTGCCGATATTGAAAATCTTAAAAGACAACCAGGTTTTTCTCGAGTCTAAGGGTGGATAAACATTCGCTGCCAGATATGGGAAGTTGCTCAGTGCTGTAATCTTAGCCAGCCCTGCTTCGCGCGAGTCGAACTCATGGTTGCCGAATGCCGATGCGCTGAATCCTATGAAATTCATCAGTGAAACCATCGGATAGGAGGTGGGTTCGTACTGGTCGTTGTAGGGATTGCCTGTTCGGTTGTCGCCGGCTGCGAGAACGAGGAGTTCCGGGTCGATGGCTCGCAGACTGTCTACGATGGCTGCCAGGCGTGGCATGTTTTCCAGCTTGGCGTGCATGTCGTTCACCGCCAGGATGTGAATGTCTTTTCTGTCCATCACCGCTACGGCTGTTGGGGTTTGTGCCGAGGCAACCGCGCTTAGCAGTAGTAGGGACAGGATTGTTAGTTTAATCTTCATAATTTTCTAATCGTATTTAGGGATGTCTCTCTCCGCATTAACGCTCACGGTGTATTCTGTCTTATCGCCGTAGTTCTCGTCTTTTACGCGAAGATTATTAATTATGAGTTTGTATTTATTGTTCTTCAAATCTCTCTCGACCCACATTTGGCCGCCATAGCAATGAACTTTTTCGACGGTTTGCCTTGTAAGGTCAAAGTAGGTTTTATAGAGTTTTCTGTAGTGTATCGACCACTCTCTATCGTCGCCGTCTTCTCGTCTGTCGGTCAGGTCGATTATTTTCTTTTGGAATCTGTCCAAGTCTATGAGGATTCTGATATGGTCGCCCACCTCGTTTTCTTTGAAGAGGACTGTAATGAAGTAGTCTGTATCATAATCGACATAGAAATGAAGTATCGGAATTTCCTTACCATTAATAATGGCTGTTTGCGGTTTGGCCACCGGAACGATATTCTCCTCGTTTTCGCTGCCCGAGCAGCTCCACAGAATAACAGAAAGAGCCATCGCCAGCATTCCGCCGGCGATGGTTCTAATTGATTTATTGAATTTTTTCATTCGTTCAGAGTGCAGTTTATTGAATCACTCCGTTGAAGTTTACGCTTAGCTTGTGGTCGGCGCCGTCGCCGAGCAGTTTGGAGCCTTGCACGTGGAGGTTGTTGATGATGAGTTTGAATTTTTTGTTTGGTTTGTCGACGTCGATTCTCATTTGTCCGTTTTTGCATATGCCTACTCCTGTGAGTTCGCTGACGGTGAATTTCAGGGTGTTCATTTTGTTGCTCACGATGGTCCACCTCGGAGAGGAGGTGAGTTGTTTCTTGGTTAGGTCGACGGTTTTATGGTTCAGGCTTTCACTGATTGTAATCACGATTGTTTCGGCGTGCAGTGTTTCGAGTGCCGGTACGATTGTTACCATGTAGTAACCGTTGGCCTCTGCCATCGAGCCTTCGATGTCGATTCCGTTTCCTTCGACCACGGCTTTTTTCTCTTTCACTACGGGAACGAGTTCTTTGTTCGGGTCGATTTTTTCGTCCGAGCCGGAACAGGCTGTCATGAGGGTTAGCGACATCATTGCCAGGAGGGCAACAATCATTCTGAAGGGGTGAATCGAGGGGCGACTTTTTTGAATTTTTCTATTCATATCTAAGTTATATTAATAAAATGTGTTGTTTGTTTTTTCGGAAAAAACCTCGCGACCCGTCACGGGGGGCGAGGAAATCTTTGAACTTAAAAATTAAATATGAAACATGGCCGCTGCCATTTCGGTTTTACACTTTATCTTCTCCGGGGTCTTCTTCTCGTCCGGGTTTTGGTGTTTTGCCGTCGTCGGGCTTTTTGGGGTCATCGGGTTTTTTGGGGTCGGATGGTTTCTTTCCGCCGTCGGGTTTTTTCTTATCGGCGGCCAACTTTTTCAGGGCCTTACTTTCTTTATGACGGGCCTTGGCGTCGGAATTGATTTGGTTGATACGGTCGATGAGGTCGGAGATAATTTGGCGGTCTTCGTCGGTCGAGGCTGTGAGATAGGCTGCTTCGATGTGTCGGAAGACTTCGGTCATCGTGTCGTCGTTTTTCAGTCTGATTTTTTTCCCGTTGGGCAGCAAATCGGCTGCTTTTGTGTCGTTCCGGTGGGCGAAAAGCTTTGCGAACTCTTCGTTGCTTGTTTTGAGCATGTCGGCGAGCGGTTGGAGTCCGAGGGTAGCCATATCGGCTAAGGCGGCGGGTTTTGTGAGGTCAACCAACAGGCCGCGTATGTGTGCCATTTCTTCGTCGTAGGCTTCTTTTGTGAGGCCTTTGTAGGTGTCGACGATGAGTTTCAGACGCGTTCCGGCTTCCGACCGGGCGGCGAATTGTGACCGGGCGGCTGTGCGGATTTCTATGAAGAGTGATGCGATGAGTTTATCGCGCTCGGCATCTTTTCTCTTCAGCAAGATTGCTTCTTCGGTGGATGCGATGGCTCTGGCGACGTCGCTTTCGGTTTCGATGTCTCTTTTCCAGTTGGTCAGGTCGGCATCGGTTAATAACATCTTTGCTGCCGGAACTTTCGAGATGGTTTCGTGCAGTTGCATCATTAAACTCGCGTGGCGGCCGAGGGAGAAAAGAGAACTCAATGTGCCGCTGATAACTTTGCTTTTAATCATGAGGATAAAATTTAAGTATTAAAACGATTGGTCTAAATAGGAAACTTTTTATTTCGAAGGGAGATAATACATTATACTGGCTGGCAGAATCTCTGCCGGGAAGAATCCCTGACGGCGCGGAGCTGGCAGAACCTCTGCCGGGATGAATCCCGACTGCGCGGGGCTGGCAGAACCTCTGCCGAGAGGAATCCCTGACTGCGCGAGGCTGGCAGAACCTCTGCCGGGAGGAATCCAGACGGCGCGGAGCTGGCAGAACCTCTGCCGGGAGGAATCCTGACTGCGCGAGGCTGGCAGAACCTCTGCCGGGAAGAATCCCGACGGCGCGGGGCTGGCAGAATCTCTGCCGAGAGGAATCCCGACTGCGCGGGGCTGGCAGAATCTCTGCCGGGAGGAATCCGGACTGCGCGGAGCTGGCAGAACCTCTGCCGGGAAGAATCCCGACTGCGCGGGGCTGGCAGAATCTCTGCCGGGAAGAATCCCGACTGCGCGGAGCTGGCAGAACCTCTGCCGAGAGGAATCCCGACTGCGCGGAGCTGGCAGAACCTCTGCCGAGAGGAATCCGGACGGCGCGGGGCAAAATACGATTGTATTCGGCTTGTTTCGTTCTGGAGTTGTTTATGTTAATTGAATTTTTCATTCAGCCCTAGGTTTCTTGTCCGGTTCATCCGGGTGGTTATCGTTGTTTTTAAAACGATTACGCTGGCAAAAATACATTTTTCCGTTGGTGGTGCAAAATCAGTCGGCGCGAAATGTGGGGCAAATCAATGTGGGCGGCGGACAGACACGGGGTCTGTCCCTACACGAGGGGCGAATCAATGCGAGTACGTTCCAATATTTCATTTATCCTTGCCCCTTGCCAACTCGGGCGTTCCGCCCGCATGTAGGGACAGACCCCGTGTCTGTCCGCCGCCCCGTCCGACAAGGACGGAATAAACACGCACGCGAACGAATCCAACGTGAGTATCGGACAGACACGGGGTCTGTCCCTACATGAGGGGGCGAATCAACGTGGGTGGCGGACGGCAAATCATCCCTCGGGGTCTGTCCCTACATGAGGGGGCAAATCAATGCGAGGCGTTCTAATATTTCATTTATCCTTGCCCCTTGCCAACTCGGGCGTTCCGCCCGCATGTAGGGACAGACCCCGTGTCTGTCCGCCGCCCCGTCCGACAAGGACGGAATAAACACGCACGCGAACGAATCCAACGTGAGTATCGGACAGGCACGGGGTCTGTCCCTACATGAGGGGGCAAATCAACGCGGGTATCGGGCGGACGGCAAATCACCCCTCGGGGTCTGTCCCTACATGCGCGGGCGTTCCGCCCGAGACCGACGACGACGGGCACTCCGACCGACCGAAAACACACTCTGATTTTTATTGTACCTTTGCCGCACGCCAATACACAAGGATAACAGGGCATTGGCGAATAAATACAAACCGAAAATGTTGACTGATTCGAAACATATAAAGATTGTCGATTACGACTATTCTTTGCCCGAAGAACGTATTGCGAAACACCCTATCGCGCAACGCGACCGCAGTAGACTGCTGGTGTATCGGAAAGGCACAATAACCCACGACTCGTTTCGGAATCTGCCGAAATATCTGCCCAAAGGTGCGCTCATGGTTTTCAACAACACCCGAGTTATTCAGGCACGGATGCACTTCAGGAAAGAAACCGGAGCACTAATCGAAATATTCCTCATGGAACCCGTTCGGCCGGCCGACTACGAGCGAGTGTTCCAATCGAATGGCCAATGCTCGTGGCTTTGCATGGTGGGGAATCTGAAGAAGTGGAAGGACGGCAGGCTCAAGCGAATTGTCGACATAAAAGGCACGTCGGCCGTTCTCAGTGCGTCGATTAACGGCACGTCGGGCAGCATGCAGAGTATCGATTTCGAATGGGATGGCCGTTTCTCGTTCGCCGAAGTTCTGGAAGCCGTGGGCGAACTGCCGATTCCGCCCTATTTGAACAGAGAAACACAGGAAAGCGATAAAACCGACTATCAAACCGTGTATTCGAAAATCAACGGTTCGGTTGCGGCTCCAACCGCCGGACTGCATTTCTCTTCCGAGGTGCTCGAAGCACTCGACAGTCGGGGAATCGAACGCGAAGAACTAACGCTGCACGTAGGCGCGGGGACGTTCAAACCGGTCAAGTCGGCCGAAATATCCGGTCACCAAATGCATTCCGAATATGTTGTGGTGCGCAGGCACACGCTCGAACGCCTGATAGCCCACCAGTCGCACGCCATAGCCGTCGGCACAACCAGCGTTCGCACCCTCGAAAGCCTCTACTACATGGGCGTAAAACTCGAAATCAACCCCGACACAACCCAGCACAACCTGCACGTATCGCAATGGGAACCATACGACCTCGAGCACAACGAAGCCGGCCTGGTCGTGGTCAGGAATAGAGCGGTGAGCGTTGAAAAATCGCTCCGAAATCTGCTGAACTGCCTCGAGCGCGATGGCTCGGAAGCCCTGCATTCAAGCACGCAGATAATAATAGCGCCGGGGTACAGATATAAAATCGTCGACATGCTCGTAACCAATTTTCATCAGCCCAAATCAACTCTGTTGCTTCTCGTGAGCGCATTCGTGAAAGGAGATTGGCGGCAAATCTACAACTACGCACTCCGGCACGACTTCCGCTTCCTTAGCTATGGCGACAGTAGCTTGCTGATACCATAACATCATCTAATCTCAAAACAATAGAATTATGAAAATCGGAGATAAAGTTAGATTCCTGAGCGAAACCGGAGGCGGAAGAATCTCAGGATTCCAAGGAAAAAATATAGTGCTCGTTGAAGACGAAGACGGATTCGAAATCCCAACCCTCGTCTCGGAAGTAATTGTCGTTGCCGACAGTAGCGAAACCGAAAAACAAATAGCAAAAGCCGAAAAACAACAACAGGCAAGCAGCCAACCCGATAATCGCTCCATAAAACAACGACTCGCCGACAACGAAAACGATGAATACGACGATACACCCGACGACCCGTCAGTTAACTTCACCCCGCCCGTGAAAGAACGCGAAGAAGGCGAACTGCTCTCTATCTATGTAGGCTTCGTCCCGATAGACGAAAAGCAAATAACACAAACTAAATTCGAAGCATATCTCATCAACGACTCGAACTACTTCATAGCCTACAACTACCTGTTCAAAAACGGAGAAGAATGGCAAGCCGAATCGTCAGGCGAAATAGAACCGAATACAAAATTCCTACTGAATGAATTTTCGCATACCGACTTGAACTCAATGCTCAACATAGCCGTTCAGCTCATTGCCTACAAACGCAAAAAAACATTCAAAATCAAACCGGCTATCGACTCGCGATTCAAACTCGACGCAACAAAATTCTATAAACAAAACTCTTTCCGCGAAAACGACTTCTTCGAACAGTCGGCAATTATATATCCCATCGTGGAAGCCGATAAAATTATACACCAGTTCGAAATCAATGCCGATGCAATCAAGGAAAGTATGCTCACAACCCTAAAACCCGAACCGGCGAAACCACAAACAGCACCGGCTCGCAAAGCCAATACCATACGACAGGAGAAACGTTACCCATCCGAACAAAGCAAAAGCGCAAAGGTGAAACAGATTCTCAAAGACGATAAGGTGGTAATCGACCTCCACATTGAACAACTCCTCGAAACAACCGTCGGAATGAACTCCGCCGATATACTGGAATATCAGCTCGACGTGTTCCGCAGTACCCTCGAACAATACAAGAATAAGCCAGGGCAGAAACTCATCTTCATCCACGGGAAAGGCGAAGGAGTACTGCGGCACGCGCTCATTCACGAGTTAAACTACAAATACAAACACTTCAGATACCAAGACGCATCGTTCCGCGAATACGGCTACGGTGCCACACAAGTAACAATTAGAAACTAGAAGAGAGAGTTATGAAACACGGATTCGTGAAAGTTGCTGCGGCCATCCCGTCGGTGAGAGTTGCCGACACAAAATTCAATCTGGCCGAAATCAAAAACCAAATCATTCACGCCGAAGAGCAGGGAGTAGAAGTTATTGTGTTTCCCGAACTGTCAATTACAAGCTATAGCTGTCAGGATTTGTTCGGGCAGCAGCAATTGCTCGACAACGCCGAACACGCAATTTCAAAACTGCTCGAATTCATTCATAAGCTCGATGTAATTGTAATCGTCGGCGCCCCTATAAGTATAAACGCCATGCTGCTCAACTGCGCTGTCGTGATGCAACAAGGACGAATCCTCGGCGTGGTCGCCAAAACATATCTCCCGAACTACGGCGAGTTCTACGAGAAACGCTGGTTCGCATCATCGCGGAACATTCGCCAGCAAAACATCTGCTATGCCGGACAGGAAATAACCCTTACGCCCGACGCACAGATTTTCCAAACCGATGAAGGTATGCGATTCGGCATCGAAATATGCGAAGATGTATGGGCGCCTACTCCTCCGAGCAATAACCTCGCGCTGGCCGGAGCTGAAATAATCTTCAATCTCTCGGCAAGCAACGAGCTCATTGGCAAGCACGCCTATCTAAAATCATTGCTCGCACAGCAAAGTGCAAGAACCATCAGTGGATATGTCTACAGCGGATGCGGATTCGGTGAAAGCACCCAGGATGTGGTGTACGGCGGCAACGCAATGCTCTTTGAAAACGGAGTCATGCTCGAAGAAGCCAACCGATTCTCGCTTGAACCGCAACTAACGATATCCGAAATCGATGTGGAGAAACTGCGTACTCAGCGGCGTATCGATAGCACATATTCATCTGCCATTAAATTCGCGACCGAAGCGCGACTCATTCAATGCGCCGCGCCAAATAATCGCAATCGCAAGTTCAGACTCACACGGAAAATTAATCCTCATCCTTTTATTCCGACCGATGCCAACATGGAATTGTCGTGCAACGAGATTCTGAACATACAAGTTTGTGCCCTAGCTAAACGACTCGTTCACACGCAAGCACGAACGGCTGTTATAGGCATCAGCGGCGGGCTCGATTCTACTCTCGCTTTGCTTGTTTGCGTAAAAGCTTTCGATAAACTAAAGCGCAAACGTAAAAATATCATCGGTCTAACAATGCCCGGACTCGGAACCACTGATAGAACGTATCACAACGCCGTGACTCTGATGAAACAACTTGGGATAAGTGTAAAAGAAATAAGCATTGCGCCAGCTGTTAAGCAACATTTCGAAGACATCAACCACAATCCTCATACGCACGACACAACTTACGAGAACTCCCAGGCGCGCGAACGAACTCAGATACTTATGGATGTTGCCAACCAGTACGGCGGACTTGTCATCGGCACGGGCGACTTGAGCGAACTGGCCCTCGGATGGTGCACTTATAACGGAGACCATATGAGTATGTATGCTGTCAATGTCGGTGTTCCGAAAACCCTCATTCGTCACCTTGTTCGCCATATCGCAGCTACTGAATCGCCCCTTGCGACAACCTCGACTCTGCTCGATATTATCGATACTCCCATCTCGCCAGAACTCACACCGGCTGCAAAGGATGGGCAAATTGCACAGAAAACTGAAGACATCGTTGGACCTTATGAGCTTCATGATTTCTTTCTATATCATTTTCTGCGTCACGGTTCTCGTCCCGAAAAGATTTTTTATCTGGCGACTATTGCTTTTGCCGACATTTATTCTGAAGATATTATCAAACTATGGTTAACTGTTTTTCTTCGGCGTTTCTTCGCCCAGCAGTTTAAGCGTTCGTGCTTGCCTGATGGTCCGAAAGTGGGCAGTGTTAGCCTTTCTCCCCGGGGTGATTGGCGGATGCCGTCGGATGCGATGGTGTCTGACTGGCTCAAGTTCAGCTAAAAGAAAGTAGTAGTAGTAATGGTAGAAATCGCCCGCTTGCTTTATAGTAGGCGGGCGATTTCGGCTTCGAGATTTGTTATTTGAGATGGATTGCGAACTACTTCGTTGTTGCGATTGATTAGATAGATTATCGGTGAAACGGTTGCGGGAGCTGTGTAGGCTTGACTCACACCGGTGTTGTCGTAGACATTTATCCAGGGTAGCGACGAGACTTGTTCTTTCCAGAAATGGGCGTTGTCGTCGAGCGACACCATATAGATTTCGAATCCACGGTTGTGGAATTTGTTGTAAATGTCGCGCAGGTGCATTATGTAGGCTGTTGAACCTTCGGCTGCAAACACATGAAAGTTTAGCAGGACTACTTTGCCTTTGAGTTCGGTTAGATGTCGGGGGTGTCCCAGATTATCGCGTAGCGGAATGTCTATCACGCCGGCTTCTTCGGCATTCATTTCCACCACTTTTTGTTTGGTTTTTCGGGCATTTGCAATGCTTTGGAGTGCTATGTTGTGGAGATTTTGGGTGCGTTCGGCTCCGGGGAAATATGTATCCCAGCTGGTTGCTACAGCTCCGAATACTTTGTTGTCTTTGGGTTCGTTTGAAGGGTCGAAGATTAGGCGTGCTTGATTGCCGATGATTATGTATTGAAAGAGTGCAAAGTAGCTGTAGGCTTTCATTGGTTCGCGGTAGATGTAGTTTCGGGTTATGTGTTGTTTGTAGTTTTCAATGAGCTGGTTTATAATGGAGTCAGCTCCGTAGGGTCGGTTTTCCATGATGTTTTGGCATTCGTTTTGGAGTGCTATTTGTTTTAGAGCCAGTTCTTTTATTTTTTGATTTTCGGGTGAATTTGCCACCTCATAGTTTGTTGCCATTCCGGGGTATGATGCTTTTATTTGTAGAGTTTCGGTTGAGTCGATGGCTAGGTTTATAATTTGGTCGGCTATTCGGAGTCTGTAGAATTCGGGGTTTGATGCGGTGTCGGCTGCGAATTCGAACTGTCCTGTTTGGTCGAGTTTGAGAGAGTCTATAATTGTGATTCCGTCGAGTGTATTATGCTCGAAATAGAGTGTGGAGTCTTTTGCGTTTGTGAGTGTTCCGGTAATATGGAATTTTCGGTCGGTGCATCCAACCATAATTATTGTCCCTAATAGTAATGTGATGAGTTTTGCTTTTTTCATTCTTGTGTTGCTGTTTTTATGTTTGCAAAGGTAGTTGGTTCGATGTTTATATGGATTGATTGAAATCATTCCGGATTTTTTGGTCTGGGCTGGATAAATATCAATATTTAAAAGACGACCCGCCTAGAAATTCGCGGAGTAGGGAGGTGGGTGGCAAGTGTCTAAAGGGGAGTGGCTTGAAATAACTGAGGAATTTCCGGAGGCGATAGGCTTCGGCGTATTCTTCGCAGTTTTCGGGCACTTGTTCGAGAATGGCTTCGGCTTGGGGCTTGATAACGGCGAGTTCGAATAGCATGGCGGTGTTGAACATCACATCAGCGTTTTCCTGATAGGGGAATATCCATTTGTTTTCGCCGGCGCGCACGCTTGGCCAGCGATTGATGGTTTCGATGGCCGATGATGCGCGGTATTTATGGTCACGAACTATTCGGCGGAGCAGTCGGTTGTCGGTTGTGGGAATGTAGTTGTGGTCATCCAGAAGAATGGTTGTGAGGGCGGAGGCGTAGATTTTGAAGATTCGCTCGGCGGGTACTTTTTCGGTGAGTAGTGGGTTGAGGGCGTGGATTCCTTCAACGATTAGAATATTGTTTGGATTTAGGCGCAACTTGCGACCGCTCTTCTCGCTCTGTCCGGATTGGAAATTATATTTGGGCAGTTCTACTTCCTCACCGTTAAAAAGGGCGTTGAATTGTTTGTTGATGAGGGGTATGTCGAGGGAATATAGACTTTCGTAGTCGAACTCGCCGTGCTCGTCTCGTGGCGTTTTTTCACGGTCAATAAAATAATCGTCCAATGAAATTTGCACTGGTCGTACTCCGCTTGCCAACAGCTGCACTGAAAGTCGCTTGCTGAATGTTGTTTTTCCGCTAGACGACGGGCCTGCAATGAATACTGCCTTCAGTTCAGGTTGGGCTGCGATGGTGTCGGCAATTTGGGATATCTTTTTCTCCTGAAGGGCTTCGTTTACGTTTATCAAATCGGTTGCGAATCCTTTTTTCACGGCTTCGTTGAAATCGCCTACGGTTGAAATTCCGAGGATTCCCTGCCAGCGATGGTGCTCTTTGAAAACTTCGAACATTTTGTGCTGTTTTATCATCGGTCCAAGCTGCGAAGGGTCGGCAGGTGAGGGAAGACGGAGGAGAGCTCCGTCGAAAAACGGCTCAAGACCGAAAAGACTGAGCTGGGATGTGTTGGTTAGCATCGAGCCGTAGTAGAAATCTTTGTAGTCGTCGAGAACATAGTAGATTGTGTAGAGCGCACCCACGTTTTTGAGGAGCTTTACTTTCGAGCGGTCACCCAGGTCGTTGAATAGCTTTACGGCTTCTTCGGTTGTCACTTCGAATCGCATAATCGGTATCTGGGCCTGGATTATCTCTTGCATCCTTCGATGAATGTTCTCCACGTCGCTTGAAGTTACGGGATGCCCTAGCTTGAGGTTGCAGAAATAACCGTTGGATACGGGAATGTCGATTATAACATTGCTTCCGGAATATAGGTCGTGCACCGCCTTGCAAAGAACCATGAACAGCGAACGGGTGTAGGTTCGCATTCCTGACGACGAGCGGAGGTCGAGAAATTCTATGTCTTTGTTGCGGAAAACTCTGAAGTGCAAGCCCTCGACTTTGTTGTTTACCTTGGCACTCACAGGGCCGTGCTGCATGTGTATGTTTGCCGTTTTGAATATTTCAGAAAGGGTTGAGCCCAAAGGTACTTCTAGGTTCTTTTTATTATTTTTGCAACGTATTTTCAATATTTGTTTCATGTTTACGGGTTTTTAATTAATTGTGCATAAAGGTAAGGAAATCCCCTGTCGTAACGGAAAATATATATTGTATCAAGGATAATAGATTTATGACAACAAGTGATTATTTAGCTATTACATTTAAAATTATCGGTTCGCTAGCCTTACTCATCTACGGCATGAAGGCAATGAGCGAAGCCCTTCAAAAAATGGCCGGTTCGCAGCTACGCCATATTCTGGGAGCAATGACAACCAACAGATTCACTGGCATGCTCACAGGAACATTTATAACCTGTGCCGTGCAGTCGTCGTCGGCAACCACGGTTATGACGGTCTCGTTTGTAAATGCCGGACTTCTGACGCTCGCACAGGCTATCTCCGTGATTATGGGCGCTAATATCGGTACAACGTTGACGGCGTGGATAATGTCGCTAGGTTATTCGGTAGACCTGAGCAATTTTGTGTTTCCGGCGTTCCTGGTAGGAATAATTTTGATTTATACACGTCGGATGCGCTACATAGGCGACTTCCTGTTCGGTTTGTCATTCATGTTCTTCAGCTTAGTTCTGCTCAGCAGTGCTGGTAGTGCTCTTCGGCTTGAAAGTAATGTTGCCATAATCCATTTCTTCCGTTCGTTTGATGTAAATAGCTATTTCACAATCATTATTTTCCTTGCCATCGGTACATTGATAACTTGCATCGTACAGTCATCGGCCGCCGTTATGGCTATAACCATAATGATGTGCTCTACGGGAGTTTTACCAATCTATCTCGGCATAGCTCTCGTTATGGGCGAAAATATCGGTACTACAATCACCGCTAATCTGGCTGCCTTAGCCGCTAATACACAGGCTCGACGAGCTGCTCTGGCTCATTTGATGTTCAATGTCATCGGAGTGATATGGGTGCTTTGTCTGTTCTATCCATTCGTCAATACAGTTTGCCGATTTGTTGGCTACGACCCGCAAACAAATAACCTTACACACCAACAACTCGCGATAAAACTACCTATAATCCTAGCCGCTTTCCACACCAGTTTCAATGTGATAAACACTGCAATGCTTATGGGGTTTATCCCACAGTTGGAAAGGATGGTTTGCCTCATTATCAAACCTCGGAAAAAGGAAGAGGACGAAGAATTCCGATTACGTTTCATTCAAGCTGGCATAATGAAAACTCCGGAACTGTCAGTTCTCGAAGCCAGCAAGGAAATACACTCTTTTGCCGAACGAATGCAGCGGATGTTCGGTATGGTACGCGAATTGCTCGTAACAAAAGATGAAAATGCGTTCGTGAAACTATTCTCGCGAATAGAAAAATACGAAGGCATATCCGACAACATGGAAATCGAAATAGCCAAATATCTCGACGGAGTGAGCAACGCCCATCTGAGCGACGAAACAAAGGATAAGGTACGGGCTATGCTTCGCGAAATATCCGAACTCGAAAGCATTGGCGATGCCTGCTACAACATTGCTCGAACGGAGAACCGTAGAATAACGAGCAAGGAGAATTTCACGGACGAACAAATTAGCCGTATTAATCAAATGTTCGCTCTTGTGGACAATGCTCTCTCTGAAATGAACAATATTCTTGTTGGTCATAAGCAGGACAATAACGTTAATCTCTCATTCAACATAGAGAACGAAATCAATAACTATCGTAATCAGCTCAGAAGTCAGAATATAAACGATGTAAACGACCATAAATATACATATGCTATAGGCACGATGTACATGGATATAATTCAGGAGTGCGAAAAGCTAGGCGACTATATCGTAAATGTTGTCGAGGCACGTATGGGTGTTCGTCAGCAGGAAGTTTGATTATATTTCTGCGAGTTATACTATAGGTTGCTATCGACTATGTGAAATATAGTTTAAAAAACTCATTCAAAGTATAAGAATATGATTCAGAAAAAACAGATAACCGAACAGCAGGCTTTACGCAAACTGGCTGGTCTGTGCGCCCGTAGCGAGCATTCCGAAGGAGAGATTCGCGAAAAAATGCGCAACTGGAATCTGTCTGATGAGGCCACTCAGCGTGTACTGAATGAACTTACAGAACAGCACTACATCGACGACGCCCGATTCACCCGATTCTTTGTGCACGACAAGATTCGCTACAACAAATGGGGGAGACGGAAAATCGAACAGGCTCTTTGGCAGAAAAGAATATCGGAAGATATTGCCCACGATGTGTTTGACCAGGTTGACGACCAAGAATATATCCAAGTTCTTGCACCACTACTCAAAAGCAAATTCAAAACTATAAAGGCTAAAACCGATTACGAACGGTCTATGAAGCTCATTAAGTTTGCCATGGGGCGCGGCTTCGAAATGGAACTAATTAGGAAATGTATAGACAATGAAATCGAAGAATATAACATTTAGTCTTGCCGAACGACTGCTGAATTTAATAGCTCCACGAAGCTGTGTTATGTGCGGCTCACGACTCACTATAAGTGAAAACACGCTCTGCGCCGGCTGCAACATGCACTTGCCACGTACAAACTATCACCTTTCACCCACAGACAATGAACTTGTGAGAATATTTTGGGGACGATTCCCCATCACATCCGGCACATCATTTCTTCTCCACGTTCCGAGCTCGGCAAGTGCAAGAATAATCTATGAGCTTAAATATGGTAATAAGCCTCAGATTGGCTTATCGTTGGGCAAAGCAATAGCCGAAGAATATCTACCAACCGGATTCTTCAACGGCATAACCGCCCTGTTTCCCGTACCATTGTCGCGTCGCCGACTCATGCAACGAGGCTACAATCAAAGCCTCGAAATTGCTCGCGGAATAAATACTGCAACCAATCTACCGATAATCGACGGAGCCATAAAACGAAGGAGATTCCGTTCATCGCAAACTTCGAAAAGTAGAATAGAGCGAAACGAGAATGTGGCCAATGATTTCAAACTTATTGACCAACAAAAGATAAACGGGCAGCATCTCCTAATCATTGACGACATCGTGACAACCGGCGCAACCATAGTTGCCCTAGCAACCGAACTCCTCAAAGCCCCAAATGTAGAAATTAGCGTATTTACAATTGGAGTGGCAAACAGTCTTGTTGCTTGAATCAAAATCTTTGAATTATGAAACTAAAAGATCTGTTCTATCTTCAAAAATCCGACCGAAAAGCAATTATCTTCCTTCTCGCACTTTGCGCATTCATCGTCGCCGGAATATTCTTTATTGGCAAATTAGAAATAAAAACCGACCATTCAGATCCCTTTTCTGCCGAGAAATCAATTCTTAAGCATCGCTCGGCTAATTCAAACTATTCTCCATACACTTACGAAAACCGACATATAGAACTCTTCCCCTTTGACCCCAACACCGCCGACAGTACTGCACTCCGACGACTTGGCCTAGCAAGATTCCAAATTAGAAACATTTACAGATACCGCGCAAAAGGAGGAGTATATCGCTCGCCGATGGACTTTGCACGGCTCTATGGGCTCACTCGGAAACAATTCCGCCAACTCGAACCATACATAAAAATAAGTCCCGATTATATGCCTGCCTCCACCTTACCCCAGGTTGTATCCTATAGGGAAAAACATGCTGAAGAGATTCGTCGCGCTTACGAGCAATTCAAGAAAGAAGACAACTACGAGCCTTATAAAAAATACGACCGCGACACTGTGCGCTTCCCGATTAAAATAAAGGCAGGACAGCACATTAACCTTGCCCAGACCGATACTTCACAACTTAAAAAAGTTCCAGGAATAGGTTCCGGATGGGCTCGTACCATAATCAGCTACGGTAGGCGTCTCGGCGGATATATTGCAGTTGGACAGCTACGCGAAATAGACGGATTCCCCGAAGAATCGTTGCCCTATTTCGAGATACGCAATCCGCGTATTGACAAAATCAACTTAAATCGCCTAACACTGAACCAACTTCGTCGCCATCCTTATATTAGTTTCTATCAAGCCAAACAAATCTGTGAATATCGCCGTTTGAAAGGGCCACTCACCAATCTTTCCCAACTCAGTATTCTCAAAGAATTTCCTCCCGAAGCAATAAACCGCCTTAAACCTTACGTCGAATTCTAAACCTCGAGATTAAGAATAAAGCGAATACACTGGCAGAATTTCTGCCGACAAGAATGATGACTGCACAGAGCTGGCAAAATCTCTGCCGGCTCTACAAAACTTTCACTGACAGAGGGCGACGCAAATTTTGTTTTGCAGATTGCGCATTGGACTATGAGTTAATCCGCCATTACTTATAATAGCAAAACAAAGCCTATTACCGTTCGACGCCGTGAGATAGCCCGCCAGAGAGCTAACACCACGTACAGTGCCGGTTTTTGCCCGAACATTTCCTTGTGCAGGAGTTGATTTCATTCGGTTTCTAAGCGTTCCGTCGACCCCGGCAATTGGAAGTGTATTCAAAAATGTGTTGTAAATGTCGGGCTTTAGAAAAGCATATCGTAAAAGCTTAACCTCGAGTTCGGCGCTCAGATAATTGTAGAGCGAAAGGCCGGAGCCGTCAGCAATAATGCAATCCGATGGATTCATACCAATACGTTTTACTAGCTGTTTGATCTCAGCCCGTGCGTGCTGTGCCTTGGCCCAACGAGCTCGTCCGGCTGCAGCAATCTGATAGAACATTGATTCGGCAAAAAGATTGTCGCTTCGCTTCATCATTCGATGCATCACCTGGTCAATGGAGTGAAATCGAGTATCAAGAAGCTGAGCGGCAGACGGCAACTGTTGTTCTCCTATTCCTGAAACCTCAATACCTGCCTGGCGTAAGGCCTTTTGGAAACGTTCTGCAAAATCGTCACGTCGGCCAACGAGGATTGGCGACAAAGAAGGATTATCATCGTCCCAGCACCAGCCCCATCCCATCTTTTCGCGTTCTTTGAAAGATAGGTCGAAATATATATATCCATCCACAGCCGAGATACCCAGTTCTTTAACTGCACTTACGAACGAGGATAAATCCGACGAGTCGAACATCGGGTCCATTCCACCTACGCAATATAGATTGCCCTGTAGCACACGTGTCGAATCAACAATACTCCCGGTGAAATAGAGTCGCGTGGAGAACTTATAATAACTTCCGAGACGGTCGAGCGCCACAATAGCTGTTACGCATTTCATAGTCGATGCTGGACGAAGGTGGAGTCGGGCATTATAACTGTAAAGGCAACTGTCACCAGTCAAATCCCACACCATCAAACCTGTTTGAATAGTTTCACTTAATTTGCCAGTCAATAAATTGTCGAGTCTAAGCCGAATATTTTCCTGCCAGCTTAACTCTGGGTTGGTGTCGAACGTGGGAATAATACTATCTAGAATACTGTCGTCCTCAAGAATTACGGTTGTTGCCTGCTGATTTTCATTGAGCAGACGCGCAATCTCAATGCTGTCGATGTATACCTGCGCTTTTAGCGGAAACGAAAAAAGAACTGCCATCATGACAATGGCAAAGAGTTTGGCTTTCATAGGTAATTCTATATGTTTTTGATGAGATAATTCGAATTTTTTGGCATGATGCTTATACTCTTCCGCCCATATTCAATGAGTACGCAATGTGCAGACCGGCGAAAATGATTATTTCGGCAAGCTCTTGGTATCTGATTTATGTGGGAAGATTCTGTTCATAAATACATCGCAAAATTACAAAAATAAGGGTGCTTTAGGAACTTGTGGATTGAATGTACTACTTTTGCCTACATATCAGGATAGATAAAATTTTAATTTCATAACACAGAAACTTTATGAGTAATAACTTATTGAAAGGCAAAAGAGGTATCATTTTCGGTGCACTCAACGAAAAGTCCATTGCATGGAAAGTTGCAGAACGCGCAGTTGAAGAAGGGGCTAAAATAACCCTTTCAAATACACCTGTAGCTGTGAGAATGGGAACTGTAAAAGCTTTAGCAAATAAATTAAACTGTGAAGTGGTTTCAGCCGATGCAACCAACGTAGCTGATCTAGAAAACGTGTTCAGAAAATCAATCGATGTACTCGGTGGGAAAATTGACTTTGTACTGCATGCTATAGGAATGTCGCCTAACGTTCGGAGACGTAAAACCTACGACGACCTTGACTATAATATGCTCGACAAAACACTCGACATCTCAGCCATATCGTTCCATAAAATGATTCAAAGTGCTAAGAAGCTCGATGCTATCAATAAAAACGGCTCTATTATTGCCCTTTCCTATGTTGCTGCACAACGTACCTTTTACGGATATAATGACATGGCCGATGCAAAAGCTCTCCTGGAAAGTATCGCACGCAGTTTCGGCTACATCTATGGCCGCGAAAGTAGTGTCAGAATTAATACAATCTCTCAGTCTCCTACTATTACAACTGCCGGCGAGGGCGTTAAGGGTATGGATAAGCTCTACGATTTCGCAAATCGTATGTCGCCGCTTGGAAATGCTTCGGCTGAGGAGTGTGCAGACTATTGTATCGTAATGTTCTCTGACTTAACTAGAAAAGTGACAATGCAGAATCTCTTCCATGATGGCGGATTCTCGAATGTGGGCATGAGCCTGCGTGCAATGGCTACCTATGAACGCGGTTTAGACGAATATAAAGATGAAAACGGGAAAATAATCTACGGTTAACGAAAATGATACGACAAGATTATATCCTACGACTCATCGAAGAGTTCATGGCAGCGCTCTCGCTTTTTTTGGAAAAGGAAGAACGGGAGCGCTCCGATGAAGATATACGCCTCCTGTATGAAAAATATCTCGGCGACTACGATACGCTCCATAATCTTTCCTGGAGCGAAATTCTTGATTATGCTTCATCTGAATGGCCGGCCAACGAATGCATAGATCGTATTGGTATGATAGCCGAGATTGTATATGCCGAAGCCACATTCAAGGTTGGTCCTATGCGTAACATGCTTATGGAAAAGGCTTATTTATTGTTAAACTACATTGAAACCCACGGAAAAACATTCTCAATATCACGCCATCAGAAGATGGTCGAACTTTCAAAAGTCGTTTCGAAAGACTTAGACGTTTGAGAGTTGATTTAAGATAAGAAAATAGGGTAGGGAACTCTCAAGGATTTTAAGTTTAACATGCTTTTGACCTCTTTAACTGCTAAAGGACTGATACTCAGGATGAGGATAATACCTTTGCAAACGTTAATATGGAACTGAAACACGAACTAGTCCATTCTCATATAAGTACGTGTTGCGGATAGAATTTCCATTTGGAGATTCTTCTAAGGTTTCGGAAAGTTTATAGTAATGAGATTTTTAAAAGTATTGAGTATTTCAATTCTAATGTGTCTGGTTTTTTCGGGTTCAGTCAGGGCCGAAATAAGTTCTAAAAAAGAGAATTTCGATTGGCGACCGGTGATGGATGCAATCATGATGGTGGAAAGTAGGGGTAATGCAAAGGCCAAAAATGGCCAATTTGTAGGTATCCTGCAAATTTCTCCGATTTTGGTTAGAGAATGTAATAACATTCTTCGTGGACGCGGTAGCAAGAAACGTTATTCACTATCTGATCGCTTTGATGCTAATAAGTCGCGTGAAATGTTTGTGATTATCCAATCTTTTCATAATCCACTGAACAGTGTCGAACGAGCCATCAGATTATGGAATGGTGGACTTGCTTACACAGTAAGGAGTACCCAACGTTATTTTGAACGCGTTATGAACCATTTGCATTAGAAAAAGTTTCCAATTTAAAAGTGAAGGACCCTAAGAGCTTGGCAAGCTCTTAGGGTTTATTATTTTTCTTATTTGCGAAGTAGATCTCTGTAATGGCTCTCTCATAGGTACCGAATCTTTTCTCGCTTGAAAAGATGGAGAGTCAGTCACTAAAGACATTCTCTTAATAAGCAAATAACGGATAGTCTTTCATCGTTGCATTGACTTTATCGCGAACTCGTTTAATCACTTGCTCGTTTTCAGGATCGGCAAGAACTTCGTCGATAAGGTCGGCAATGAGATGCATCATGTCCTCTTTAGCTCCACGAGTTGTCATTGCAGCCGTACCTAGGCGAAGTCCACTTGTCTGGAATGCAGAGCGTTCATCGTATGGAACTTTATTCTTATTAGCTGTTATATCGGCAGCAACAAGTGCATTCTCAGCAACTTTTCCTGTGAGATCTGGATATTTTTGGCGTAAGTCAAGCAACATAGAATGGTTATCTGTTCCACCGCTCACAATACTGAATCCATGGTCTATCAATGATTGTGCAAGTACTGTTGCATTCTTCTTGACCTGGGTTGCATATTCTTTCCAACTTGACAGAAGGTTCTCACCAAATCCAACGGCTTTAGCAGCAATTACATGCTCTAGTGGACCACCTTGGTTGCCTGGGAAAACAGCGGAATTGAGAAGCATAGACATCTTTTTCAGTTCGCCTTTCTTTGTTGTGAATCCCCAAGGATTATCAAAGTCTTTACCCATCATGATGACACCTCCACGCGGACCTCTCAATGTTTTGTGTGTTGTCGTTGTGACGATGTGCGCATGCTCTATAGGATTATTTAATAGACCTGCAGCTATCAAACCTGCAGGATGTGCCATATCAACCAATAACAAAGCACCTACTTCATCTGCAATTCTACGCATACGTACATAATCCCATTCGCGACTATAGGCAGATCCTCCACCAATGATGAGTTTTGGTTTGTGTTCGCGTGCAAGACGCTCCATTTCATCATAGTCTACGCGTCCGGTTTCAGGATTCAGTGTATAACCAATATGGTTATAAAGAATACCCGAAGTATTCACTTCGCTACCATGTGACAGGTGTCCACCTTGATCTAGGTCGAGTCCCATAAAAGTATCACCAGGTTTCAAAATAGCCAGCAATACAGCTTGGTTTGCTTGTGCGCCGGAATGTGGCTGTACATTAGCAAATTCAGCACCGAAAACTTGTTTTACGCGATCAATTGCCAATGTCTCAACTTGATCTACAACTTGGCAACCTCCGTAATAGCGTTTACCGGGATAGCCTTCAGCATACTTGTTGGTGAGATAAGAGCCCATAGCTGCCATTACCTCATCACTGACAAAATTTTCAGATGCGATGAGCTCCATGCCTTTTAATTGGCGTTGATGCTCTTGCTCGATAAGAGCGAAAATCTCTTGATCTTTTCTCATGTTGTCTAGATGTTTAAGATTACTAGGTCCTGTTTCTCAATTAATATGTGAGTTCCAGTCCATAGTATTATAAAAAATGTCACGGCAAATGTACTATATTTGAGAATACCAGACAAAGAATACCAAACATATTATTCTTTCAATATAAACACAATTATGATAAATAATTGTTAGGTTTAAGCTATATGTTTTCGTGAACTGTTAACTTAACAAGCTCTATCTTTGTCATAGTGTTTTTTATAACTTTAAATTCAAACTTACCAATATGAATTATTTCATTCAGTTTAGGGAAGCTTTGATAGTTATGCAGTATGAGACCGCCAATAGTCATATAGTCGTCGTGCTCAGGTAGGTCTAAACTAAACAACTCATTCACTTTGTCGATTTCTAATCGGGCTGAAAGGATGTATTTATTTTTACCAATATTTTTTGCAATGTATTTTGAGTTGTCGTGCTCGTCTTCGATATCTCCGAATATTTCTTCGACAATGTCTTCTAAAGAAACTATGCCGCTGGTGCCACCGAATTCGTCAACAACGACGCCCAGGCTTTTCTTCTGTTGAAGGAATATTTGCATGAGTTTCTGAGCTGGCATGGTTTCGGGTATAAATGGCATTTGTTTTATATGGGTTCTCCACTGTTCGGGAGATTTGAACATTTCGGAAGAATGTATATAGCCTTTTATATGGTCTATGTCGTCTTCGTAGACGATGATTTTAGAGTTACCGCTTTCTATAAATTTCTGTTGCAATTCAGATAAGGTGCAGTTAATTTCCACGGCGTTTATTTCAGTTCGTGGTACAACGCAGTCGCGTACTTTTGTATCTGTAAAGTCGAGGGCGTTTTGAAAGATTTTTATTTCTTCGTCGATTTCATCTTCATTTCGGGCGTTGTCGATTGAGCTCTGGACAAGATAATCGAGGTCTATTTTAGTAAATGTACCATCGTTTACTTTTTCTTGCATCTTCACGCCTATCATACGAAGAATTATACGTGAAAAGAAGGTTGAAACCCGGCTGATTGGCCAGAGGATAATAAAGAATATATAAGCCAAAGGAGCGAAAATTGTGAGCAGTCGGTTAGGATTTCGTTTAAAGAATGTTTTAGGTAGAAATTCGCCTGTGAAAACCACAATAATAGTTGAGAGAATAGTGTCTAGAATCACCTGTGTGGCTGTGTCTATGCCATTGAATATGGTTTTATTGAATATTTCAGCAAAGATTATCCCATACAATACTAGAACAATATTATTTCCAACGAGCATGGTAGACACGAAGCCGTTAGGATTGCGATAGAAGATGTCAATACAGCGTTGTGACAGTGTATTCCGTTCCTTATCCATTTCTGCTAGCATTCGATTGCTCGACACGAATGCTATTTCCATTCCGGAGAAGAATGCCGAAAGAATAAGTGTGACAAGAAGACCAATGATTAAACTTATATCCAATTTCTTATTGTTTTTATCGGTTGGTTATGGTGCTGTTCAGTCTATCTGTAGGCATTGAATCTATTGGCATTGGTGGAGGAGTCATAGCAACATTAGGTGAGAAATCGTGCTTTTGGAAGAGAGTCCATCCTTTAGTTTGCCTGATTTCATAGTGTGTCATCTGTTCATCGCTCTTGAACCAATTACCCTCCAATTCCTTATCGGGTGTGCGAAGATGAGAATATTTATACGACCAAATCTCATGGTTCTGTTCGTCCCAATACAATTCGCTACTTTGGAAATTCAGTCCTTGTGCGGTGAGAATTCTAACTCTACCTCGTAGTTCCCATTTGCGTTCCTGGTCGAAATAGGTTGCAGTGTCGCATTGAATATAACCTGTCACATGTTTTTTGAGGTCGAACTGCGTGAGTAGGATTCCTTTATTGAAAGTCCAGCGTGATGGACGTTTCTTTTCGTTCACCTCCCATTCTTCGGCTACGATTCGATATTTGATTATACCCGAATCGGATATTAGCGTATTCACACCATAGGTTGTCATTGTTGCCACCGAATCGCGGTCGTGAATTGCAGGTGCAGTATGTTCATGTTCTTCGCTACACGATTCTAGCAGAACAAAGAAAGCCGTAAGAAATAAAAATATAAATGATTTAGACGCCCCCATCAGGAACTGCAATTATTCAACTTTAAACTTGGCAAACCAGCGTTCATTGAATGTTAGTCCGATATTGATTCGGAAAACATTTTCTTTAATGAAATTATTTGCTTGTCGATTGAACCATTCGCAACTGATGTTCAGTAATCCACGGTTGTTATAGTTATTCATGATGGGTATTCCAACTCCTACGCTGGCTGAGATTTCCCGTGGTCCATCTTGTCCTTCAATCTTTAGATAAGGTGTTGCATAGCTAATTCCGGCGCGATAGTGCATTCGTCCTAGGAAGCTTCTATGCCGGTCGCCTTTCGTGAATTCTCCGCCTAAAGTAAAGAGCTGTCTGTCGTTAAACTGTCCTCCCACGAGCTTATAGTCGGCCACACCATTTACTACAGTAAATTGCGGCATAGCGATTTTGGCCCATTTCTGTATTTGATAATCGAAGCCCAGTTTCAATTGGTTAGAATAATTCCACGTCACTCCCCCACCGAATGTTTGCGGCAACTCCAGAGCCTTATGTATAACGTAGCTTGTAGTGTCTGAAATCAAAGTCTGCGAGTTTCTCGAAATCACATGGCATTCCGGATTGGCATTCAACTTGTTTCCCAAGGAATAAATAAGTCCAAGTGTAACCTGATTCTTCCTGTTGATTTTCTGCGTGTATTGCAATCCAAGGTCAACTTTATAGCTTGCCACGCTGGTTATGTAGCTTTTAGAGAGCGTGCTGATGTTTTTGTCGCTGTAGCTGTTCACCACATCTCTGTTGAGTTCGCCCCAGAGATACGACGCGTTTGCACCGATAGAGAGGTTTCGAATAGGTTCCCATCCGATTCCTAAATACACCTGATGCAGACCGCCACTCCCGCTAAAAGTATTTGAGAAAGTTGCGCTTTGCGACGAGGGATTTGGGAAAGCATTTATGTTTTCAGTGTTTTGGAAGTTGTAGCCCACATTCGAGTAAGGCAGGAATCCGAAGCTTACGCCCAAGTGTTTAAAGGCTCTGAATGCGGCCACTGCATATTCTATGCTCGAGTTACGGGCGTTCTTTCGATGTCCTTTTTCTTCGAAGTTCGTTATTTGAAGGCTCACTCCGGCATCGAATATAAATGTCAAAGAGTCGATAGCCGAATAGGAGGCCGGATTTTGAAAATTAACTTTGTCGTTTTCATGGAAGCCATATGCCAAACCGTTCATTCCTCTGTTGAATCCGGCAGACTGGCGGGCCAGTATACCCAGTCCGAATTGACTGTAAGGCGAGTTGGTTCCACCTTGTGCCCAGAGAGGCAGAGAAAGAACAATCGACAGGCCTGTTGCAAATATTTTTTTCATTTGTTCGTTTGTGTTCAAATCCGAAGGCGTTTATACTATTTAAACGGCGCAAAGGTATGGAAAAAAATTATGCCTCTCTTTTCCGATATTATAAAAGGCTGAAAATAGGATTGCAGGTGTAATGCCTCCTTTCATGGAGAAGGTTTTTACAATACTCCCCCTACCCTATCAAACATATAAACCAAGCGACCAGCATCCGGCGAGCCGGATGCTGGTCTGAAATGATTGATATATAAACGAACTCCTCCTTTACATTTGGTCTTCGCCCGGGTCTTCCTCGCGATCGGGCTTAGGAGTACCTCCGCCGCCATCCGGTTTCTTACCACCACCGCCGTCGGGCTTCTTACCACTATCGGGTTTCTTCGGGTCGGAGGGTTTCTTGCCATCCTTACCTCCTTTCTTCTTCTTGGCCGCGGCGCGTTGTGCCGTGGTCATGTTGTGAATTTCTTTGAAGTCCGACGAGGTTTTGTTGATGTCGGTGATGAGGTGCGCGATGAAATCGCGGTCGGCATCCGTGGCGGCGAAGAGATAGGAGGCGTAGATTTGGTCGGCTACGGCGTCCCACGCTTCGTCGGTTTTCGGACGAGCTACTTTCGATGGTGGCAGTGCCGAGGCCGTTTCGCTCGTACGACGCTGGGCGAGCATTTTTTCGTATTCAGTGTTCAGCGTGCTCAGCTGTCCTATCGATGCGTTGAGCCCGAGTTGCATAACCTCGGCCGAATGCTTATCCAGGTCGTGGAGCATGCCCACCACGAGTGCCGTCTCCTCAGTGAAACCCTCTTTCTGAATCTGCCGATAGGGTTTCAGCGTCAATGACAGCACCTTTGAGGCATCCTGCATGGCTTTGATGGCCGAATGGCGATTTACGTCGATGGTGCCGAAGATGAACGAGAGCACGGTGTCGCGCTCCTTGTCTTTCTCTACGAGCTGCTGTGTGTAGATAGAGGCGGCTGTCTCGCGGCTGATGTCCTCTTCCAGGTTGATGCACTGCTTCCATTCTTTCAGCATCTCGTCGGTTACGTGCAGTTTCTGTTTGTCTGCGGCCGTCACGATGTCATACAACGCGCGGTGATACCCTGTGTGATGAGCGTTGTCGAAGCGCGCACTGTTGCTTCCGACGATTTTAAGACGTTTATTTTTCATTTTCGTTTGTATGAAATTAAATGGTAGAGTTAATTAATGAATTTTCTTTTTGATGATGTCGGCGAGCCGCTCGCCGCGATTAATCCGTCTGTCGCAGCCCTGGCGAGTGACTCGCTGCGACTAATCCACCTGTCGCGGCCTCGGCGAGTGGCTCGCTGCGATTAATCCACCTGTCGCAGCCTTGGCGAGTGACTCGCTGCGATTAATCCACCTGTCGCAGCCTTGGCGAGTGACTCGCCGGCATGTTAACGCAGTCTTAATCCTCCCACACGTTATATCCCACATTATTGGTTTCCTCGGCCGCCTGGTCGTCCTCCTCCTCGAAGAAGTTGTCCTTGGCCAGTCCGCCATTCTCGGGCACGGAATGCGAACTGATTACAAATTGGGCGATGTTATTGTCGGTTGCGAGCTGGATGACCTTAATACTGGGGGTGATATATCTCTGTTTCATTGTGCTGTCTTTATTAGTTACCATTTCACTACTTTCTTACCGTTGACAATATAGATGCCTCTTCCCGGATTGGTGACGCGGCGGCCCTGGAGGTCGTAGATGACGTTTTCGCGTGGCTGCACTGTCGGGCGAACGTCGCGTATGCCGGTCGTTTCGGCCTCTTTGCGGGCGGATTCGAAGTCGATTGTAAAACCTTTGGCGGGCGCAATGGCTTCGGGCAAACGCAGACCCGCGCGATGAGCCGCCAGCTTGATGGAAGCACCATTTCGAGTGCCCTGCTTATAGAAACCCAGGCCCTCGTCGCCGTTATTGGAGAAGATATAATATTTGTAACCACTTGCGTTGAACTCCTGTTCGGTGGCTGTGCCGATGAGCAGGTTGCCCGTCACGCTTTCTTCCGGGCCTGTGACATTGGCCTGATAAATGACGGTGCTGTTGGGCGTGCCTTGCAGGATGAAGCCCGTCTGCTTGGGGATGATTTTGCCGGCCGTGAATGCTTTCACGACGGCTTGGTCGGGAGTGGTGATGCTGCCGCTGGGCGTGACGCCGGTGATGATGTAGGCGGTGCAGCCCGCGGGCACGAGGAAATTCTCTGTGCCGAGGTAGTAGCTGATGTAGCCGGTCGGTCCGAACTTCACCTCTTCGCGATACTGCCCTTTGTAGGCCGACCACTGGGCTGCACTCTCGTAGGGTTGCGTGGCATCGATGGGCACGTAGACTGTGGCGGTAGCGTTAATCTGAAGATTGCCGTCTGCAGCCGTAGGGGGCGTGGCGGGGCGCATGTTGATGGTGTTCAAGTTGTCACCCTGAAACGTTCCCATGGTCTCAACGGCAGCAGGGATGGTGACCGATGTGAAATTGCTGGCGGAGTTATAGCCAATCCTTCCCCTGATGGTCTTCAATGTCTCCGGGAATATGATTTGCTCCACATTGAAGTTCAATCCAAACACGTTGTCAAGCTCGGTAACTTTCGTATGCGAGAGGTCGAATACTTTCACGGTTGGCAAACCTGCTAACGCATAATTCTTAATGGTTTTTAATGTAGAGGGGAAATTAACGTCTTGAAGCGTATATATAAGCCACAATCCACTTTTTTCGATTGTTTCCAAGCCTTCGGGCAAAACAAGATGGGTTGCATAACTATTGCCAAAAAAAGTCTGATAACCTATGGCCTTTACCTGATAGGTGACTCCACCATTCTCTACCGTCGCGGGGACACGGATAGTTTTAATGCCCAATGCTTGCATTTGAGCCATATATGGATCGACTTGCGGTGGGTTTTTTAATCCTCCGTCTCCATTGGTCAGAGTGGCGTAATGGTTCACGGGGTCGGAAATCTTGTAGTACATGCGTAGGCCGTCGCTGTTAACGGCCATGAAATCGTAAGCGGCCTGTGCATGGAGCAAGAGCGATACCATGCAACCGAAAAAAAGTAGAATTATTTTCTTCATGTTTCTTGTTTTTATTGTTAATGTTTAAACCTGAAAAATCTGTCTTATTTCCCTCTTGCCGACCTTGGTAAAAGGGTATGAAAATAGCACGAGGAATCCTCTCGGAATCCCCGTGTATACTGGGTTTACAGCACACTTCACGCGCGCGCGTATGAAAAAGCTAGTTAATAGGTGTGTGTGTGTGTGTGTGTGTGTGTGTGTGTGTGTGTGTGTGTGTGTG